>Ga0209517_10000650_pt1 | contig 57892 bp, 56 predicted proteins | sample PeaSoiMetSII2010_FD_187695 | JGI IMG/M metagenome (GOLD analysis project Ga0209517, IMG submission 187695) | Peat soil microbial communities from Weissenstadt, Germany - SII-2010 (SPAdes) (version 2) | ecosystem: Environmental > Terrestrial > Soil > Wetlands > Peat | place: Germany...
CACATGCTCGAACAGCTTTCCGGGCGCACCCACTCCGTGCACACTGGCGTTTCGCTGATTCGACTGCCGGATGCGGGGCGCCTGCAATTCGTGGAAACCACGCTGGTGCATTTTTCCCGGCTGACGGTGGAGGAAATTTCGAAGTACCTCGCTACTGAAGAGCCCTATGACAAGGCCGGCGCTTATGCGATTCAAGGGCGCGCCGGCCGCTTCATCCCGCGGATCGAGGGTTGTTACTACAACGTTGTCGGACTGCCCCTGGAACATCTCCTCGCCAGCCTGCGGGAGCTGGGCTGGACGGAGAACGAAGCCATGTAGTGCAGGGCAAGTACTCGGGCTTCACCAGCCCGTGACCTCGTGGCGGGAATTCTGCGTTTTTCTTGCCGACCAACAAAAAAAGGGCGGCCGCTCGGGCCGCCCACGCCAAGTTTTTCAAATTGTAACGGCTGCAACTACTTCTTCTCTTCCGCAGGCTTCTCGCTCGAACTCTGCGCCGGCGGTGCCGGTGGTTGCGGCTGGTTCGCTCCGCTCATGCCTTCCTTGAAACCTCGAACGCCTTCACCCAGTCCCCGCATCAATTCCGGAATCTTGCGCCCGCCAAACAGAATAAGCACGACGACTAGAATCACCAGCCAGTGCATTGGGAATTCCATGATGTCTCCTTCACCCGCCAACGAAAACCTGTCGTGCCACCCCTCGGGCCGTGGACACCGGCTATCCTCAGCATCCTAAATTATAACACGCTCGTCCCCGGCCCGGCGTGTCAACCGCTGCCGATCGAGGTATTCGAGTAACGGTATGGCGTGCTTTCTGGTGATTCCGGTGAGTTCCTTGAAGGCCGGTACTCCGATTCGCTCGCCTTTCGCCTTTTTGTAGTCTCTCAAAAGCGCCGCCAGGCGATCCAGCACGGCAGCGTGAAAAATGAGCTCTGGCGAGATGCGAATTAGCACCTTTTCGCGGAGTAGGATCTGCAGCAGTTTTTCCGCCCGCGGCTTCTCGATAACCATCTGCGCGAAAACCTCCTTCACCGAGGGCGCCGCCAGACCGGCTTCCGCGAAAGCCTGCTCGATCTGGTGTTTGGCGCGTTCTTCTTCCGGCGTCAGGGTGATTTCCGCGCCCGGTTTTTTCACAAGCTCGGCTTGCAGCGCCACCTTTTTCTCCTGCACAAGCACCTCAAGCGCTGTCCGGAAAGACTCTGGACGCACGCGCTTCCCGAGCCTGGCGCGCAACTCTTCCCGCGCGATGCCGGGCAGAAGTGGGTTTTCCTTGTGGAAGCGCTCCACGCGGGCGAGCGACTTTTCTAGAATATCGGCGAAGATTTTTTCGGGGAGTACAAGGAGAGGTTCGAGCGCGACGATACGGACCTGCCCGCTCCGAGCCAGGTTTTCGGCCAAGGCGTGCACTTCGCTCTCCAGCCATCCCGTTCGGGCGACAATCTCCTGCAAAGGGACACCGAGGATGTTTCGTTCGGCGAGCGCGGCCAGGATTTCTTCGCGCGTGCCCTTCTCCAATGTTGCGAGATACGCGACACGGCCGGTGTCCTTTCGGGTGGGACGCCGCGCCAGCGGATCGAGGATCGCACCCCCGCCGATGGTCACGACCGGCGAAAGCTGGCGCACGATGAAGCGGTCGCCGCGCCCCAAAACGATTTCGTCTTGCAGCTTGAAGTGCGCCAATGCACTTGTCCCCGGCAGGACGGAGGCTCCTTGGTGTAAATAAACTTCTGCGATGGTCTCCGCTGTTCCGGCGTGAAAATGAACTCGCGCGCGGTGTTTCAGTGTTGGGGCTGTGGGCAACAATTCCAGGCGAACGTCAACGCGTCGTGTAGCGCGGAAACGTCCCGGCGACGCAATGACCATGCCGCGTTCGATCGCGGTGTGTTCAATTCCCGAAAGATTGACCGCGCTTCGCTGGCCTGCTTGTACATGCTCAGTGGCTTTTCCGCCGGAGTGCAATCCGCGAATGCGCAGAACTTGATGTGCTGGCAACAATTCAACGTCTTCACCGACCGCCACCTGGCCGGCGATCGCTGTGCCGGTCACCACTGTGCCAAAGCCCTTCACTGAAAAAGAGCGGTCGATTGGCAGGCGGAAGTAGCGCGCCGTATCTCTTTCGCCGGATTCGCGCGCGGCTTGCACGAGCGCGGTTTTCAGTTCCGTGATTCCTGTGCCGGTTTTCGCGCTGACGGGCAAAATAGGCGCACCGGCCAGAAACGATCCCTTGACGAATTCCTCGACTTCCAGGCGCACCAGTCCCGAGGTATCCGCGTCCACCAAATCGCTTTTCGTGAGGGCGATCACGCCGCGTTGTACGCCCAGCAAACGGCAAATCTCGAAATGTTCGCGGGTTTGCGGGCGAATGGCTTCGTCCGCGGCGATGACGAGCAGAACAAGGTCGATTCCCGAAGCACCCGCGAGCATGTTCTTCACGAAGCGCTCGTGTCCCGGCACGTCCACAAAACCAAAGCGCACGCCGCTTTCTTCCAGGAATGCGAAGCCAAGATCGATGGTGATGCCGCGGCGTTTCTCCTCTTCCAAACGGTCCGGATGCGTGCCGGTCAGCGCTTCAATCAGCGTGGATTTGCCATGGTCAATGTGGCCGGCAGTGCCGACGATCACGCTTTTGAGAGGTGCGCTCATGAATTCCGAAGTGGATGAATTTCGCACGCTATGCCTGTGTGAAGCCAATAGCGGCATCACCGCGTCGCGATTGCCGCGGAGAAAGCAAGGACTCGCGGACGGCCGGAATGGCGGACACTGCGTCTCCCGACATTCAAACGGAAGCTGTTCGCAAAGGCTCTTCTATTTGGAACTGGCGATTTCGTTCACAATTTCCTGGGCCGCCGCGCGCGGATCAGTCGCCGCCAGAATAGGGCGTCCCACGACGATGAAATCGGCGCCGGCGCGAATCGCTTCGCGGGGAGTCGCGGTGCGCGTCTGATCGTCATTCTTCGCACCGGCCATCGTCTCTTCGGGACGCACGCCCGGGGTCACAATCAGGAATTCCCTACCACAAGCTTTGCGAATCGCCTTGGTTTCCCGCACGGAGGCTACCACGCCATCCACGCCGGCCTTCTGCGCCAGCTTCGCGAGCTTCACCACACGTGCTGCCGGTGGCCCGCCAATACCCACTTCGCGAACGGCCCTCTGATCCATGCTGGTCAAGATGGTCACGGCAAGTAACCGCGGACGGTCCGCGCCCATAGGCACGCCAGCGCTGATGGCCTGAGCCGCGGCACGCAACATCGCGCTGCCGCCAAGCGCGTGCACATTGACGAGCTGTACGCCGGGCATCGCGGCAGAGGCAAGCACCGCTCCCGCCACCGTGTTTGGAATGTCGTGGAATTTCAGATCGAGGAAAATGCCCGCTCCCAGTTGCGCCACCTGGCGGACCGCTTCGGGTCCCGCGGATGTGAAGAGTTGGCTGCCGATCTTGAACATGCCGACTAGATCCGCCACTTGCTTTGCAAACTTCAGCGCCGTGGATAGAGAGTCAAAATCGAGGGCAAGAATCAGACTGCTTCGTGGATGGGCGTCGAAGGTCAAGGTTCGGGACGTGCCCGAAACGTTTACTTTTGGCTCTCGTCGGCTCGGTCGCGCTTGGGCGGCAGTTGCATCAGTTCCAGCCGCACCTGGCTAACTCCCGAGTGGATCAGGCCAATCTTTCGGGCTACCCGATAGGATACATCAATTTCGCGGCCTTCTTGGTAGGGACCTCGGTCATTGATACGTACGACTTCAAACTTACCGTTTCGCGGGTTGACGATGCGCACCCAGGAGTTAAAGGGCAGCTTGGGGTGCGCTGCGGTCAGAGCCTCACAGCTAAAGGTCTCCCCGTTGGCGGTCCGCTTGCCATTGAATTCCGGACCATACCAACTAGCGTTGCCGCTCCAAACTTTTATGGGTTTGACTGGCTCACTCAGGTGAGCGACGAGGGGAGCTTCCATGACGGGTGCGATAAGGAACATCAGCGGCACCCACCGGATAGCAGACCAAGCGATGAAGAGCGGTCGTTGCATAGTGTGTTCTTTTGACTACAAACGCTTAGAAAGTGTAGTAGAAAGACAGCATTATGTCAACCAAAATCGGTTCCAAATCTATCCCTTAATTCACTGATTGTATTGCACTTAACCGTTCGTACTAACCCTCCCAAACCTTCGATTATTGCCTCACTGGCCCTCGGGTCAGCAAAACTGGCCGTTCCGACCTGTACCGCCGACGCACCTACGTAGATATAATCGAGCACGTCTTCTGCCGTCTCGATCCCTCCCAAGCCAATAACAGGGATCTTCACCGCCTTCCTAGCCTCCCAGACAAGCCTCAATGTAATGGGTTTAATGGCTGGGCCGGAGAGCCCACCAGTGAGGTTGCCCAGCTTCGATTTTCCCGTCCTAAAATCAATGGCCATAGCAGGATAGGTGTTGGCCACGGTCAAGGCGTCGGCTCCGGAACATTCCGCTGCTCTGGCGATCAGAGCGATGTCTGTGACCAGCGGCATCAGCTTCACCCAGAGGGGGCGCAGCCTGGCGGCCTGCCGTGCTGCCATAACGACTTCGGCGACCAAATCGGGATTACTTCCGAACTGCATCCCCCCCTTTTTTACGTTGGGGCAGGAAATATTGAGCTCATAGGCGGCAATTCCAGGGGCGTCTTCAAGCCGCCGTATGACCTCTACGTAGTCCTCAAGGGCATATCCGAAGACGTTGACAACGACGTAGGTGTTGTATTTTTGCAACAGGGGCAGTTTGTCTTTGACGAACGCAGCCACGCCAACGTTCTGCAGGCCTACTGCGTTCAGCATGCCGGAAGGAGTCTCACAGAGCCGGGGAGCGGGTGCGCCATCGATGGGCTCGATGGAAATGCCCTTGGTGACGAAGCCGCCGAGGCGGTTCAAGTCGACAAGATGAGCAAATTCTAAGCCATAGCCAAAGGTGCCGCTTGCAGCGATGACGGGATTAGCGAGGCGCAGGGCGCCAACTTGAACACGGAGGTCAACGCGTTCCGAGGAACTCACGTTGGACAGAGAATAGCACGAAGCTTCTTGTCCATCTGAACAATCCTGCGCAGCTTGTGGAATTACCTGGGTGTGCGCGGATGCAGAGCTTCCGCCAGCACACGCCCATCGCGCGTCGCCAGTGTGATGCCACAAAGCGCGGCGAACGTGGGCGCGATGTCGGCAGGGGTGACGGCATTAAAATACTCGCCCGGCTGGATTCCGTATCCCAGCAAAAGCAACGGCACATGCTGGTCGTAATTGTAAGGAGTGCCATGCCCCGTGCCGTAGCTGCGTTTCTGGCCCGCGGGCGTACCGTCCACAAGCCAGTAGGGCCTCGGAACAACGAAGAGGTCGCCGCTGCGGCCGGGGAAATAGTTGAGCGTCAAGGCTGTGCGGATTTGCGAACTGCTCGAATCTGCTCCCCTTAGGTCTTCTGCGCGATAGACCGCTGCCACGCCCGGCTGCGTCAGCGCCGCATCTTCCACTGCTCGCAACGCCGCGGGGTCCTGCTTCAAGCGGCCATAAACGCCGGGAGAAAAGTACACGTTGCCTTCGGCCATACGAGCGATCGTGGGTTTCATGTAATTGAAAGGCTCCAGCGCCTTTTCCATGCGTTCCTGCAGCTCGGGAATACTCAACACACCAGTGTCCACGCCCGTCCGGGCCATATCTTCCGGCACCGGCACGACACCATGGTCGGCACTCAATGCCACGACGTAGTTCCCGCGTCCAACCTTCTGATCGAGGTGCGCCAGCAACTCGCCGAGATCCTTATCCAGGCGCACCAGAATGTCCTGGATCTCACGGCTGCGCGGGCCGTACGCATGGCCGACGTAATCGACCGTGGAGTAGCTCACGCCCAGGTAGTCCGTGCCACCCGCTTTGCCCAAGCCAAGAGAATCAATGGCAGCCTCCGCCATGCGCGTCAAGTAGGTATCGGCAAACGGACTGCTAGCCCACTGCTCGAAAAACACCTCATCGGCGGATGTGCTCGCTTCTTTCCCGCGCAATGCGTGAGGAAAACTGTCTGACCAACCCCCGGGCGGTGCAGCGCCCGTCGCTTTCTCGTCATAGAAATAGGCGCTTTCCGGGAGGGAAAGCGACCACGTCTTTCCGTAGTCCTCCGACAATGGGTGTTTTTTCGCGAACTCCTCCACAAAGGGCATGGTGCCGTAGGCTGAGGAGGTGACCCAAGCGCCCGTGCCGGAATCCAGCCAAGTGACGGCGTCGCCTTTGTGCCCCGCCAAGGTGATTGCCGCGCGGGCCTTCAACGAAAATGCGACCACGCGCGTGCCCCCGCCCGTCTGAAACTTGAGTTCTTCGGCGAACGACGGCACTTGCATCTTTGCCGCGGAATCCCCGCCTTTGGTGTTGCCGCCTGCATAGGCCACATTCTTCGCATTGGGATCGCTGGTGCAGGTGACCATTTTCTGTTGATCGCGGTCCCACCAGGAATTGGCGATCATTCCGTGGCTTGCCGGGAACGCCCCCGTCGAGATCGTAGCGTGGCCCACGCAGGTCTCCGTGGCCGCATAGGGGTAGGCCGCTTCGTGAAACCACGCACCCTCCTCCACCAGTTGCTTCAGCCCGCCGGTCCACTGTTCGCGGAACTTGTCCACATAGTCGCCGCGCATCTGGTCCACAACGATCATCACCACGAGTTTCGGTTGCGCGGGATGTGAAATGCTTCTGACAAGGGGCTTTTTCGGCGCTTGGGCCCCGGACGCCAGTGCAGTGAGCAACGCCCCCACCAACGTCACCCGCAAAGCTCCCCTTGCAAAACGGACCGCCGCCGAGCGCATGTTCGTTGACTCCTTTCCTATGCCAGCGAGAGTCTAGCATGCCTGCGGGAATGACCCGTAACCGCGCACGCGTTTCTGTGCCGGGCGTCACGTCATTTGTGGCCTCCAGTTGTGCTAGGATTACGCAACTATGCGACTCGTCGAGAAAAGTCAGTTGATGTCCGCGGCGGAAATCGACCGCACCTTACAGCGATTGGCGCACCATATTGTGGAAAAGAGCGGGGGCACCAGGCATCTGGCGTTGATTGGGATTCGCCGGCGCGGCGTGCCCCTGGCGCAGCGAATAGCGCAGGCCATGCGCGGGATCGATGGTGTGGAAGTTCCCGTAGGGACTCTGGACATCACGTTATACCGAGACGATCTTTCGAAGGTCGCGCCCCAGGCAGTGCTGCAGTCCTCGCATATTTCATTCCCCGTGGACAGCCTGGACCTGGTTCTTGTTGACGACGTGCTTTACACCGGGCGCACGGTCCGCGCGGCCATGAATGGCCTGTTCGATCTTGGCCGCCCCAAACGAGTTTCCTTGTGCGTGCTGATTGACCGTGGGCACCGCGAAATGCCCATCGAGGCGCAGTACGTGGGCCGCGACATCCAGACCAGCGACACCGAGATAATTGAGGTTCGCTTGCGGGAGATCGACAACGAAGAGCGCGTTATCCTTGTGGACCGCGTGGAGTCTTAGACGCGCCAGCGAAATTTTTGCGTCGTGACGCCGGTCCGCGTAAAATGAGATTAAGGAAGGGGCGGAGAACTCCTCGACGCTCCGAGGCCCGCCGAGTGATCATCTGAGCCCAAATGTGACCTATCGCTTTCGTGATTTGCTCGCCCTTGAGCCGCTCTCCGCGGACGAACTCACTTTCATTCTCGATCAGTCCCAGCCATTCCAGGAAATCCAACGCCACCCGCTGAAGAAGCTCGCCACGCTGCGCGGCAAGACCGTAGTGCTTGCCTTTTTCGAGAACTCCACGCGCACGCGCCTGAGTTTCGGCACGGCCGCCTCTCGCCTCGGCGCGGACACCATGAACCTGCAGGCGGAAGCCTCTAGCCTGAAGAAGGGCGAGACGCTGCTGGACACCGCCAACAACCTGAACGCCATGAAGCCGGATTGTTTCGTGATGCGCCATTCCTCTTCAGGCGCGGCGGACTTTGTGGCGCGGCATCTGGAAATTCCCGTGGTCAATGCAGGCGATGGCACGCACGAACATCCTTCGCAGGGTCTGCTCGATGCGCTGACCATCCGCGACCGCAAGGGCTCTCTGAAAGACCTGAACGTGACCATCCTCGGCGATATCTCCCACTCGCGGGTGGCTCGCTCTAATATTCACCTACTGGGAAAATTCGGTTGCCGCTTCACGCTCTGCGGACCCGCCATGTGGGTTCCGCGGGAACTGGAGAAGATCGGGCCGCCGAGTACGCCCATCCGCTGCGTTTATCGCGTCGAAGAAGCGCTGGAAGACGCGGACGTGATTATCGTCCTCCGCGTGCAAACCGAGCGTTTGCACGAGCCATCTCTTTCGCAAAACGACTACATTCTGCTCTACCAGCTCAACGCCGAACGCATGCGCCTGGCCAAGAAGGACGCGCTCATACTGCACCCCGGCCCCATCAACCGCGGCATCGAAATTACTCCGGAAGTGGCCGATGGGCCGCGCTCCGCGGTGCTCGAACAAGTGACCAACGGTGTGTCGGTGCGCATGGCCATTCTGTACCTGCTGATGATTGGCGCCACAGAAGGCACACATCCTGCGCTGGAAGGAAAAGGCGAAACGAAACCCAAGGAATCTGCTCATGCTACTGATTAAGAACGGGCGCATCCTCGATCCCGCGTCCAAGACGGATGCACCGCGCGACATCTTGCTGGACGGCGAGCGCATCGCGGAAATCGCTGCGACCGGGAAAATATCTCCCCCGAACGAAGCGGAAGTGTTCGATGCTTCCGGCCTGATTGTCGCCCCGGGCTTTATTGACATGCACGCGCACCTGCGCGAACCGGGCCAAGAAAATTCCGAAACCATCGAGACCGGGACGCTAGCCGCGGCCCGCGGCGGTTTCACAGCGGTCTGCTGCATGCCGAACACCAAGCCGGTGAACGACAATGCGTCCATTACGCGATTTATTGCTGATCGCGCCAAGGTCCACGGCCACGTGCGCGTCTGGCCAATTGGCGCAGCCAGCGTGGGCAGCAAAGGCGAAGCGATTGCCGAGATTGGGGCCATGCGCGAAGCGGGCATCGTGGCTGTTTCCGATGACGGCAAACCCATCGCTACCGCCAAACTGGCGCGGCAGATTATGGACTACTGCCGCACCCTGGAACTCCCCGTGATCGAGCACGCCGAGGATGTTTCTCTGGCAGCGGGCGCCGTGATGCGCGAAGGCGTTGCTTCCACTCGCCTCGGTTTGCCGGGCATGCCAGCGGCCGCGGAATCCGTGTGTGTTGCCCGCGATGTCCAGCTCGCGGAGCTAACCGGCGCGCGGCTGCACATTGCACATCTTTCGGCGAAAGCCTCTCTCGATCAGGTGCGCTATGCCAAGCAGAATGGGCTGCACGTCACCTGCGAAGTCACACCGCACCATTTCACGCTGATCGACGAAGATGTAACTTACGATTCGCGCTACAAGATGAATCCCCCCCTGGCCGCGCGCGCCGACCGGGAAGCCCTGTGGCAGGGCCTTGCCGATGGCACGGTGGACGCTATCGCCACCGATCATGCTCCTCACGAGCCCGCGTTGAAGGATGTGGAATTCGATAAGTCGCCCTTCGGCATACTGGGCTTCGAGACAGCCCTCGGCCTGGTGCTGGAGCAACTCGTACACACGGGCAAGCTCTCATTGATGCGCATGGTGGAGCTTTTTACGACGGGGCCCGCGCGCGTCTTGGGCAAAGAACGCAAACTAGCCGTCAGTGAACCCGCGGACATCACCATTTTTTCACTGGACCGGGCGTGGACGTATGACGTAAAAGAGTCGGCCAGCAAATCGCGCAATTCGCCGTTTGACGGCAAGTCGTTCAAGGGCGGCCCCGCCGCGACCATCGTCGCCGGCAAGATTGTCTACCGCGCTTGAACTGTAACGCAGGGCGAGTCCCGGCGCTTTTTAGCGCGCTGCATTCTGGCGCGAGCCATTCGGTTTTTTCCACCTGAAATCCGTTCCTGCTGTTGCAGATTAGCAATTAACCACCTCGGCGCAACTCCGTCAATGCGCGCTGTGTTACGGCTAGACTGAAATAGAGCAATTCACCATGCGCCACTTGTTGAATAGCTGTGCGTTCCTCCTCCTCGCCGCTCTGGTTGCCGGGGCCGGGCCGTCCCGTGCCCAAACGGAGCGCATCCTTGATTTCCATAGCGACGTTACGCTACAGGACGACTCTTCACTCCAAGTTACGGAGACCATCATTGTGGTCGCGGCAGGCGGCCAGATTCGCCACGGGATCTTTCGCGAATTCCCGACACATTATTCCGACCCTTACAACAATTACTATGTTGTCGGCTTTCAGATGCTCTCGGCTACGCGCGATTCCGCGGAAGAAACATTCCGCGTCGAAAACTATGCCAACGGGGTTTGGATTTACCTGGGCAATCCTAATGTGATGGTTTCGCCGGGGCGTCATGTCTACACGCTGACGTACATGACCAACCGGCAGTTGGGCTTTTTCCGCGATCATGACGAGCTTTTTTGGAACGTCACTGGATTAGGGTGGAATTTTCGCGTTGACCAAGCCAGCGCCACTGTGCACTTGCTCCCCACGATCCCTGCGGACCAGGTGACACTAGCGGGCTTCACGGGCCCCAAGGGTTCGTTGGAATCCAAACTATCCAGTTCGCGGGATGCCGATGTGTTCCAATTCACCGCCACGCGCCCACTCTTCGCCAAAGAAGGTCTCAGCATCTTGCTGAAGTGGCCCAAGGGCTACGTCACGCCGCCCACGTTCTCGCGAAAGACAGAGTATTTCTTTCGGGACAACCGCGACGCGCTTCTTCTGGCTACCGGCTTCCTGGTCGTGCTTCTTTACTATCTGATTGCCTGGGCGGAGCTGGGCCGCGACCCGCGTCCTGGGGTCATCATGCCGCTTTATGAGCCACCCTCCACTCTCTCCCCGGCGTGCATGCGCTATCTGGTCCGCATGGGCTTCGACAACAAGACATTCGCCGCCGCAATTCTGGACATGGCCGCGCGCGGCTACCTGAAAATCAAGGAAGAAGCCGGTTCCTATATGCTCAGCCTCACGGACAAGGATGAGCGCGTGCTCACTCCGGACGAAAAGCAAATTGCCGGCGTATTGTTCGAGGGGCGCAAGGTAATCTGGTTGCATCAGGAAAATCATGAGGTCATCCAAGCCGCTTTGCTTGCGGCTCAAAAGTGGCTGAAGACCGCCGAATATAAAGTCTATTTCGTCACCAATTCCCGCTATCTCTTGCCGCCGGTTCTTCTTTCCCTGGCGATTGTCGTCGTCGACTTGATGGCGCAAGGTGCGCCGCAGCTTTTCATTGGGGTATTTCTGTGTTTCTGGCTGACCTTTTGGACTATCGGCGTGGCCGCGCTGTTGAAGAATGTCGTGCAGTCCTGGCACGCCGCGTTTACACGTGGGGAGATCCCGTTTGGCGACACGGTGAAGGCGATATTCATCACGCTTTTTTGCATTCCGTTTATCGGGGGCGAATTTATGGGCCTCGCCTTCCTGGTGAAGACTTCCTCCCTGTCCCTGGCGGTTTTCGTGTTTGCCAGCGCCGCGCTCCACCTTGCTTTCCTCTATCTGATGAAAGCGCCAACGTTTGCCGGACGGCGCCTGCTGGACCAGGTAGAGGGCTTCAAGATGTTCCTCGGCGCGGTGGACAGCGACCGCCTGAACCGCGCCATGCCACCGCAGCAGACTCCCGCGGTGTTTGAGAAGTTTCTACCGTACGCATTGGCGCTGGACGTCGAGCAGGATTGGGCGAACAAATTCTCTGGTGTGCTCGCCGCAGCGGGCTTTGTACCCGGCAATTCTGGCATGGCCTATACGCCCTCGTTCTACTCTGGCGCTTCCTTGGGTGCATTCACCGGGGCGAGCTTCGCTTCGTCCTTCACTAGTTCCTTCACCAGCGCCATCTCGTCTTCGTCTTCCGCTCCGGGTTCCGGCGGAGGCGGTGGCTCGGGAGGTTCCGGAGGAGGTGGAGGAGGAGGCGGTGGCGGAGGCTGGTGACATCAAGTTGGGCGGGCCGATCGGTCGAGAGGTACAAACGTAGCGGCGGGGGCGCGCAGGGGGCGAGGAGTAAAACGGTGCCTACCGCGTGGCGATGCGTTGCACGTTGAACTTGTCGCCCTTCGGCCACGTCACTTTATTTTTGGTTTTACAGTAGGGGCACAGCACCACGCGCTCGACTTCCTTCCCCAATCCCGTGGATCCGACTACACGCATCCCACGCTGACAGTTCTCACATCGGAAGATTTTCTGCACATGCCCTCCTCATCGAGCTCGGAGGAGCCTGAGCTCCGAAATTCTTCTTCAGTGCGCCGCGGGTTCGGCCGCAGGATGAAACCCGTGCTGCGGCACCTCATGCGTTCCCCGCGTGAGCGGTTCAATCTTCATGCGGTAAAAGTGGTCGAGCGGTAACCGCCCCTTTCCCACAGGATAAGCTCGTTCGATGGCCTTCATGACGTAGGCCTTGGCCAGCGTGGTTGCTTCCAGCAGCGATCTTCCGGCAGCGAGTTGCGCGGCGATGGCCGAAGCGAAAGTGCAGCCGGTGCCGTGTGTGTGCTCCAGCTTAACCCTGTCGCCGCTCAGAAGGTGGAGTTCGTTGCCATCAAAGAGGACGTCCACGGCCTTTTCCATGTGGCCGCCCTTTACAATTACGGCGTGCGCGCCCATTTCCACCAGCTTGCGCGCCGCCGCTTCCATTTCCCCCACGTCCTTGATCGTGAGGCCGGACAAAATCTCCGCTTCCTGAATGTTTGGAGTGATCACGCTGGAGCGCTTCAGAAGTTCCGTGGCCAGATACTTGATTCCGGTCGAATCCAGAAGCTCGGAATCGCTGGAGGAGCGCATCACGGGATCGTGCACTACGTGGGCAAATTGATTGGTGTCGAGAAACTCCGCCACCACGACAGCGTTTCCGCGGTTTCCCAGCATGCCGATTTTCACCGCGGCAATGTCGCAATCTTTCGTCAGGACTTCCAGTTGTTCGCGCAATTCCGCGCTGGGCGTGTTGTGGACAGCTTCCACGCCCTGGGTGTTCTGCACCGTCAAGGAAGTAATGGCTGCCACACCGTAGCAGCCGTAGGCAGCAAAAGTCTTGAGATCCGCGCCAACGCCCCCGCCGCAGCTCGGGTCAAATCCCCCGATGGCCAGCAAAATGGGCGGGGCGGCGATCGCCTGGGTATGAAGATGGCTCATGATCGTTCGTGTACGCTCACGTTCCGTCAAGAAAATAGCCGGTCACGTTTGACCTGGAACACGGAAGCTTTACCGCAACCCAGAAAACGGCCGGCACTTGCGAATGTACGCGCACTCATTTCTCCCTGCAAGGGGTTTTTCACTTGCCGGGGAGACAAAGGACCTTCCGGCCCGAGTCGATAAATTTGGAAAGAAGAAAGAGTCCGAGCGCCTCAGAAACGAGGATGCCTCAGGTTCAGCCTAGCATCAGGGGAACAGGCCGCGGACCAGCGTGGCTTCGGCGACGCGGCCGACCGCGAGCACCATGGCGCCCGCGCGCGGCGGCACGTGATGTTTGCGCATGGCGTCCACCATGTCGTGAAACGCCCGGATCATGATTTTCTGCAGGCGCGCGTTTACTTCGTCGACGTCCCAGAGCAGGCCTTCCTGGTTCTGCACCCATTCGAAGTAGCTGACCGTGACGCCGCCGGCATTCGCCAAGATGTCCGGCAAAACGGTGATGCCGCGCCGCGCCAGGATCTCGTCGGCGTGGGGCGTCGTCGGTCCGTTGGCCGCCTCGGCGACGATGCGCGCCTTCACGGCTTCCGCGTTCTGAAGCGTGATAACGCTTTCCAGTGCCGCGGGCACCAGGATGTCGCACTTCATCGTGAGCAGGTCTTCGTTGGAAATACGCGAAGCGCCGGGCATGCCGACAACCGTCCCCGAACGTTCCTTATAGCGGATGGCCTTGATCGGATCGATCCCGCGCGAGTTCGTCACGCCGCCACGCGTATCGCTCAGCGCGATGATCTTTGCCTTTCTGTCCGCCAGAAGGCGCGCGGCAGTGGCGCCGGCGTTGCCGAAACCCTGAATCGCCACGGTGGCGCCGCGCAAGGAGATCTTCTTCATCTTGCAGGCTTCCTCGACGACGTACACCAGCCCCTGCGCGGTCGCTTCCGCGCGTCCCACCGAGCCGCCGATGGAAAGGGGCTTTCCGGTGACCACACCCGGCACGGTGTGGCCCATCATCATGGAATAGGTATCCATGATCCAGGCCATGGTCTGCGCATCGGTGTAGACGTCGGGCGCCGGAATGTCCTTGTCCGGCCCGATCACCGGCAGAATCTCGCTGGCAAACCGGCGCGTCAGCCGCTCCAGCTCGGCCTTCGACATGCGCTTCGGGTCGCAGATGACGCCGCCTTTCGCGCCACCGAATGGCACATTCACCACGGCGGTCTTCCAGGTCATCCATGCAGCCAAGGCCTTCACTTCGTCCAGCGTCACGTTGGGATGGAAGCGGATGCCGCCTTTGCCCGGCCCACGCGCGATGTTGTGCTGCACGCGAAAGCCGGTCAGCACCTTCACCTGACCGTTATCCATTTTCGTCGGCAGGGACACTTCCAGAATGCGTTTGGGAGTGCGCAACACCTGGCGAAGTCCTGGATCCAATTTCAGGACTTCGGCCGCCATATCAAATTGAATTTGCGCGATGCGAAAGGGGTTGAGCTCCTCGCGCGGCGCTATCCGAGGGACCATCGGAGGGGCACCCACCGGACGGGTTGGGAGTTGTGGTTTTGCGACCGTGGCCATCAGCTTCGGTCCTTTCCATTGCGCTGGATTTACCTAGCAGCTTGCTATTGCGTTGAGCTGCTTTACTTTCTACAAAGTCTCCGACGTTAGCCGTTCGCGGCTATTTTCCGCGTCTCAGTTACATATTTGTCCCGGCAGTCGGTGGAGCAAAAGTGCAACAACTCGCCATCCTGCCGCAACGGCAGCGCCAGCACTTCGGCGATGTGCATGCCGCACACGGGATCTCGCACAAGTTTCCGCGTTATGGCGTCGTTTGGCACATCCACAGGCGCCTGCGATTGTGCCGCGTCCTGTGCCATGCGCTGCATCAGGCGGCGCAGGAGTGCCACGCCCCAGGAAACCACGACGACCCAGAATACAAACCGCAGTAAGCGAACAATAAATGTCATCTCTGGATGCGAGTGTGGCCGCCGCCTCACTCAACCTTTCTATCCCTTGGACGGCGTTGAGGCGAGTGTATGCAGGGGCCAACGGGGAGTCAAACAAAAAGCTGTACTTTCAAGAAGTTGCGAGGCGAAAGGGTCGCCGGAGGCGAACACGCGGCGAGGCTTGAAAACACTGCAACTAATTGCAAATAATAGAGTTACTCGTTCCAAACCACAGTCGCACGGGCGCGGCGCTCCTGGCTATCTTCCCGCTGGGATCTGTTCAACGCCCATATACGGGCGAAGCACTTCCGGAATCAGAATCGAACCGTCAGCCTGCTGGTAATTCTCCACCACGGCAATCCAGGTGCGCCCCACGGCAAGTCCTGATCCGTTGAGTGTATGCACGAATTCACTCTTTCCGCCGGCCTTAGGCTTGAAACGGATGCCCGCTCGGCGCGACTGAAAAGCTTCGCAGTTCGAGCAGGAGGAGATTTCCCGGAATTCGTTGCTCGAGGGCAGCCAGACTTCCAGGTCGTAGGTCTTCGCCGAGGCAAAACCCATGTCGCCGGAGCAGAGCAGCACGGTGCGGTAGTGCAACCCAAGTTTCTGCAAGATTGTTTCGGCGTCGCGCACCAAGGCTTCGTGTTCGTCGTAGCTTTTTTCCGGATGGGTGAATTTGAAGAGCTCCACTTTCTGGAACTGGTGCTGGCGCAGAATGCCCCGCGTATCTTTACCCGCCGCGCCGGCTTCGGAGCGGAAGCAGGAAGTCCAAGCGGTCACGAGAATGGGCAATTGCTCCTCGGTTAGCGTGGTGTCGCGATAGAGGTTGTGCAGCTCCACCTCCGAGGTAGGCGTCAGCCAGAAATCGGTGTCCTGCAACTTAAACAGGTCCGCAGCAAACTTCGGCAGTTGGCCCGCGGCCAGCAGTGAAGCAGTGTTCACCAGGAATGGCGGCAGAATTTCCGTATAGCCGTGCTCGCGCGTGTGCACATCAAGAAAGAAATTCGCCAGCGCGCGCTCCAGCCGCGCGCCCCAGCCTTTGTACACGGCAAAGCGCGCGCCGGTAATACGCGCAGCCGCTTCCAGGTCAAGAATGCCGGCGCGTTCCCCAACCTCCCAGTGAGGTTTGGGTTGAAAATCGAAGTTCGGCGCGGTGCCCCAGCGGCGCACCTCCTTGTTGTCCTCGGCGCCATGCCCCGCAGGTACGGTGGAATGCGGTGTGTTCGGAATGGTAAGCAGCAGTTCGCGTTGCGTGGCGTCCAGTCCGGCGATGCGCTCGTCGGCCAGTTTGATGCGTTCGGAAAGCTGCTTCATCTCCGCGAGGATGGCATCTGCGCTCTGTTTTTCTTTTTTAAGCCGTGCGATTTCGTCGCTGGCTTTATTGCGTTGCGCCTTGCGATGCTCGTTTTCGGTAATCAGCTCACGCCGCTCTTTGTCCAGCGCGCGAAAACCATCGAGGTCGAGTGTGATGTTGCGGAGCTTCGCCATAGCGGCGAAGACGTCCAGATGTTCCCGGAAGTAGCTTAAATCATGCATGGTGCTAAAAGCATAGCCCAGGCGTGAGCCGAGTGAAAGCAGGCGGATTTTGAAAAAACGATCTGGTGATTTGCGTAAGGGCTTCGCCGCGGCTACGAGCGTTCAAATCGCGCCCCCAAAAATCGCTGCGCTGACACGCTGGTAAGGGAGTACTACAAAAACAGCCCAAGAGTCCCGGGGCGAAGTACCGGTGCGAATGAACCCCACGGACTAGTGACGCGATTCCCCGTGTCCGGCATCCTTGTGGATGTGATCGGGAGTTAAGTTCGGCTCCTGGAGCGGGTGGAATGATCGTAGGGATCTTAATCCTGTGTGTCGTTCTGCTGCTGGCGAGCGCAGTTGAGCGGCCAACCCCTCCGGAGCATTAAGGAGACGAATCGAGCTTCAGGTCTGTACCCTCCATCCCCCACGCCAGAGCGGCCGGCACCCCCACCGGCCGCTCATTTTTTTGAGCCGAGTTTTCAGGCTATGGGAAGGGCAGAGAAACTCAGCAGCTTTCAGTCTCGGGGGAAGCCATGGACAAAAAATAAAGGGGGCCGGTGCAAGCCCCCTTGTTTAATCGATTCGACCCCCCAATAACCGGACACTCAGTCGAGGTTGAGTACCAGCCACCCCGGGAAGCCAATCTCATGAATTGTTTTGATACAATGCACGCGCTTTGCCAAGTCTATGCCAGTTTCAGAAGTAGTACTTTCATATTAGAAACAAAGCACTTAGTCCATTTTAGCCTCTGCGAAGACACTTCGTCACATGTCCAATCTACAGAATCCCACAGACCCACCCTCGTTTTCCTACAGTCTTTGGGAAGAGTGCAGGTCCCTCGGCCTCAGCACCCTGTTCAAACGATCTGAACCGGCGTCTCTCCCTGAACTGCAGAGTGACGCCAACGACGCCATGCGAATCGCGCGGGCAGATAGAGGATTGCGATCCACAGGAGAAAAACAGGGCCGCGGCTGATGAGCAACATTAGTAGAGCGGAGAGGCTCAGTACCGCGTCCGAGAACCCTGTGGCGGCTGCGTTGCGAAGCTGCGCCCCGAGGGATTCTGTTGGCGGGGTGATCTCCTCCCGCAATGCAAAGAGGACATTCGCGAACACGACGCGGTGCTCTGCCGTGAGGCGGTCCGCTTCCAGGCGATTGATGTCTGCATTCACACTGGCGATCTGCCGCTGCAGCTCCATGACGTTGCGATCGGGATACGTCTGCCGCTTAAGCAGCTCCTGCAAGTGATGCAGCGTGCCCTGCGCATTGGTCAAGCGGGCTTCCAGGTCAGCACGTTGTTGGGTGACCTCATCGGCGGCCTCCTCCTCCCGCTCGACTTGGCCAAGAGTTTTCAGCTCGCTTAACGTTGCGCCATATTCCGAAGAAGGAATGCGTAACGTCGCCGAGAGAGTGCTGCCCGTCGGCTTCCCTACCATCCGGAGTTTTGCCACATAGCCCCGATGACGGTCGAGGATTTCTTCGAGGGAGGACCGAGACTTAGCGAACTCCTTCGTGGCCACCGCGAGTTCCGCCGTGTGAGCAATCAACGGCTCAACAGGCGGCGTCATCACAGCCACCTTACCATTTGGAAAGCCGCCGTAATCCATGGGTGCCCGCGGCATGGGCATCACCCTTGTGGATTCCTTCAATTCTTCTCTCGCGTGGCTAGCTTCCGTTTGGAGTTCGGGCGTCGTCATTTCTGTGTCCGGAATGGAAGCGATTGCCTGGCCTTTTTTGTCCATAGGCTGTGGGCTGATTCTGGCAAAAATCAGCAGCCCGGCGAAAATGGCCAGGACCACGATTAATCCGCGTCGAACGGGGGATAGCGAACGGTACTTAGCAAGGAGCGAGACGATTGCATTTCTCATGGGATAGCCTCCTACGGCATCTCCCTTAGAACGAAGGAGGCAGATTCTCTTGCAACGTTTGCCGGCTTAGGCCCCGATCGTGGAACGCAGGGAATTGGCGATAGATTGCGAAAACCGCTGGACATCCGCGTCGTGCTCGGCTTCCACCATGACGCGGGCCAGCGGTTCCGTGCCTGAGTAGCGCAAAACGATTCGGCCATTATCCCCGAGCGCCGCCTGTGCCTCTGCGAGTGCGCGAACGACTTCGGGCAGGGAATCGAGTGGCGGCTTCGATTTCACTTTCACATTTACAATCTTCTGCGGATAGTCCTTCAAACCCTCCACCAAGGATCCTAGCGATCCGCGCAAAGCCACCAGGCAGGCGACCTTCACGGCGGTGAGCAAGCCGTCGCCTGCCGGGCTATCATCGAGGAAAATGATGTGACCCGATTGCTCGCCGCCAAGGTTATTTTCCGACTTCAGCATTTCCTCGAGGACGTAGCGATCGCCCACGGCAGCCCGCGCCAGGGAAATGCCCTCGTGCGCCAGCGCGCGTTCCAATCCGAGATTGGACATGGAAGTCGCCACCACGCGCTGATTCTTGAGTTTTTGATGTGCCTTCAGGTAGCGCGCCACAGCCAGCAGCACGCCATCGCCATTGATGACATGTCCGGACTCGCTGACGAAGAGCGCACGATCCGCATCGCCGTCAAATGCCACGCCAAGGCGCGCGCCCTCGGCAAGCACGCGTTTCTGTAATCCCTCCAGATGCAGCGAGCCGCAGCCGGCGTTGATGTTCCGCCCATCAGGATTCACGCCCGTGGCCACGACATCAGCATGCAATGCGCGGAAAAGCTCGGGTCCCAACTGATAGGCAGCTCCATTCGCGCAATCCAGAACCACACGAAGGCCGTCAAGATTGGCGTTTTCAATCATGCGGCTGCGCAGAAAATCGAGGTATTCGACATGCCGGGCTTGGTTCGCCACCAGCGCCGGACGCCCGTCGGAGACCGGTTCCGGGCGCAGGCGGAGAATCTCCGCTTCCAGCGTTTCTTCCACCGCATCGGGGAATTTCATGCCCGCATGCGAGAACAATTTCACGCCGTTGTCGTGATAGGGGTTGTGCGAAGCGGAGACCACAACGCCGGCCTGGAAGTCATTCTGCCGCACCAGGCAGGCAATTCCGGGAGTGGTGATGACGCCGGCAAACTCGGCGCTCGCGCCGGCTTTCTCCAGACCCGCTGCCAACACGGCCGCGATATGCGGACCGGATTCACGCGTGTCCATGCCGATCAGGGCATGCGCGGAGCCATGCTCGCGGCGCAAAAAACCGCCCAGGGCGCGCCCGGTAGCGAAAAGGGTCTGGTCGTCTAGCGGCGGCGTCCCGGGAACGCCGCGAATTCCATCCGTGCCGAAGAGTTCTTTTGCCATGGGTACGTGAAAGCCTGAGTGGGTGTGACCTCGTGGCAGTCTAGCATACGTGCGAATTCGCACTTTACGGTTTCAAGAAGAGGTTTTCCAAACCGTCTACACAGCCTCCGACCCTCCTCGCGACCCTCGTTAATAGCATGTAACCTTGGGTTTGCAGGCCGCCCCGAAACTCTCCGAGTATGTTACCGTGTTGGGCGAGAAGGCCCACTGGTGTCTACACCGGAAACACCACCAACTGTCGATCGCGTGTCAGGCTCGAATTTCAGCCTGCGCATCGTCGCGGCCGCGATCATCCTGCTCTTCTTCTACTACGCTGCCGGGGTCGTCATCACCCTGCTTTTGTCCGTTCTTCTGGCCTACTTTCTCGATCCGGCCGTGGAATTCCTGGAACGCCTGCATGTGCCGCGCACGATTGGTTCTCTGGTGATGGTTTTGCTCCTAATCACGGTGATTTTCTCGGTGGGTTACGGCTTGTGGACGCGCACATCGGATTTTGCCGCGGATTGGCCAAAGTACCGGGGCATCCTGCAGGAGGCAACGGGTAGCGTGCAGGGAAAGCTGCGCGGCATCGAAGGAAGCGTGAACGAACTCACAACGCCGGCAGGCACGCCGAAACCCGTGGTGCCCAGTAACGCCAGCAGCGACGTGCACAATTTGCTGGTCCGCGGCATCGGTTCGTTGTATGCCCTCGTCCTGGAGGCCACATTCGTTCCGTTCCTGGTTTTCTTCATGCTGGCAGGGAAACGCGAGGCGTGGCACAGTACCTTGCAACTCTTTCCGGTGGCCCGGCGCACACAAGTGAAGGAGACGCTGGAGGATTTGCGCGATGTCTTGCGCGATTATCTGGTGGGCATGACGGTGGTATCGCTGGTGGTGATCGCCTGCAGCAGTATCTTTTTTCTCGCGCTTGGGCTCGACTATCCCGTGCTCACGGGAATCGTCTCCGGCCTGTTCAACATGGTGCCGTACATTGGCGCGGTGCTCGCCTGGCTCCCGGCCTTTCTTCTGGCCATCGTGAAGTGGAAGTCCATCAGCCATTTCGCGCTGATCGCGATTGTGCTGACGGGAATCCACATCGTGGCGCAGAACCTGATCGCGCCGCAACTCGTCGGGCGCCAGGTGCGCTTGAACGCCGTGGCGATCACCATCTCGCTGCTCTTCTGGGGCTGGGTGTGGGGCGGAATGGGGCTCATCCTGGCGATCCCCATCACGGCGGCCTTGCGCGTCATCTGCGAGCACTCGGAATCGGCGAAGCCCGTGGCGCGCTGGCTGGGCGCTTAGCGCCCGAGTTTCCGTGATTGAGAACATGACACACGAAATGAGATCAGTCCGCCTGCTTTCCGGCGCGGCGATTTTTCTTCTCCTCGGTATGGTTGCGGGAACTCCGCCGGCCCTTGCTTGGGGATGCAAAGGCCATCAGACCGTGGCCCTGATCGCCGAAAGGCACCTCACGCCGGAAGCGCATCAATTGGTTGAGAAGCTTCTTAAAGAGAATCCGGTTGATCCGCAAGTCAAACGCTATTGCGGTTCCGCGATTCGCGATTTGCTGGCGGACGGTTCCACCTGGCCGGACGACGTGCGTAATGAACGCAAGAATGATCTGTGGCACTACATCGATATTCCGCGCGGGGCGCCTCGCCGTCCGCTTGAGGAGTATTGCGGCGCGCAGGGCTGCGTCACGAAGGCTATTGCCGAGCAATGGGCCATTCTCAAGGACCGCCATGCCGAACCGCGTAAGCGCGCCGAGGCCCTCCGCTATGTTGTCCACTTCGTCGGTGATCTGCACATGCCTTTGCACGCCTCCACCAACAACGATCTGGGCGGCAACTGTGTACCGGTGCATTACCTACGGCGCCGCCCGCACCAGTCGCACGACTCTTTCTCTCCCAACCTGCATGCGATTTGGGATACCGCCATCCTCGAACGCGACATGGAAGGCGCCGATCCTGCAGAATTCGCGGACTACCTCGAGGAAGTGTTCAGTGGTGAATTGGAGCATTGGCAGAAAGCGGGGATACACATAGAAGATTGGACCTGGGAGAGCCACGACTTGGCGGAGTCCGTGGCCTACGGTGAATTGAAGCCCATGGTTCCGGTGGAAGCGCCCGTTTCCGTGCATTCTTGCGCGGACGACAACCACATCGGTGAGCGATTGTTCCAGATGCAATTGACGGCTGGCCAGGCGTATCAGGATGCCGCCGCAGCCGTTGTCGAGAAACGCCTGGCGCAGGCGGGAGTGCGGCTCGCCATGATCCTTAATGACGTCGCAAAGCCCTCGCCGGCAGGGAACTAAGGTTTGCTTGGCTGCGCGGCTTGTGCGGAATTCGCGCCCAGCGATTTGATGAAGCTCACCAATTGCCAGCGTTCTGGCTCCGGGAGTTTCGACCATACCGGCATTTTCTTGCGCACCACACCGTTCGATAAAATCCAAAAAATCGCGCCGGGCGCCGCATTCTGCACTTCCTCGGCTCTCAGACTTGGCGCCTTTTTGCCGCCCATCCCTTCTTTCCCGTGGCACCCCTCGCAGTGTTCCTCGAACAGGACCCCTCCCGCGGCCGCCGCATCCGAGTCGTTGGCCAACGGGTTGGTCTTCCCGCTATATTTGTCGGGAGCCTTTTTCAGTTCATCGTAGACGGACTCCTGCCCAGAGCGCTTTGGCGGCTCCTGCGGGTCTGCCGCTGCAACGACTCCGCTAAAAAGTAGCACACTGATGATGACAAACTGGTAGAGCTTCATTCCTGCCGTCCCCTAAAGAGCCCGCTGACCATGCTGCCAAATCCGGAAAATTCCCGCGAAACTCCCCAGCGCAACAGGAACTGGTGACTGTTGTCATTGAGTCCAAAGGTGGGCTCAATCCGGAATGTCCAGCCGGATGGGAGGTTCCACGCCAGCCCTGCGCCCATGTAGTGCGATGTATCCTTTAGACCGAAGCTGTACCGGTCGCCTAGCCCGCCGTAGAGTTCCACGCCAGCCACAAAATGTTGTCGGCAGAGGTTGCAGCGGTGCGCCGCGCCCTTCATCGCTAACGGCCGGCTGGCTCCCATCGCATAGCCGAATTCCCACGGCTCGTTGCTCAAGTTCTTCGTGGCGAAAGTATTCTCCGTGAAATTCCAGCCCTTGTAGTTGCTGGAAAGTATGAGTTTTAACTCCATCTCGCGCGTGCGTTCCTGGCGCGCCACCGCGTTGGGCACGGCGTAGTCAGCTTCTACATCGTGCCCTTCAACCTCTTTCAGGATCTTGTCTGCCCCATTGATGTCCTCAAATTCCGCGTACAGGACCGGGTTGATCAGGTGCTCGTTTTTCAGGGGGCGAACCCGGTTCTCCCAGCGATAGCCGGTGAATACGGTGCTGCCCCCAAAGGTCGTCTGGCCGTCGAGGTACAGCTCAGTGGTCCACCAAGCGGTTGCGCCATATTCCAGTTCTGCCCAGTAGGCATGAAAATCCGGTCCACCGCGCTGAGTTCCAAAAGTGGAGAAGTATTCGACTTCCAGGCTTCCGGGCTCCTCCAGATTGTGATCATAAGCGACGATATAGGGGTTTTCCTGGGACCGGCCAGCAGGAGAGGAGACTAGTGCAGTTAGCAGGCTGAGAACGAATGGTATGAAGCGTAGTCTAATCAAACAGAAAGAGTTACGGGATAAGTAGCGCACCAAATGAGACTAACATAGTCCGATATTGGATGCAAGTTAGTTGCAACTGAATGACTTTGTTTCTTACTTCATCACCTTTCTTCTATCACCCTCCTTCTACTTCGGTGCTATTCTTGCTCCTGCATTATTGCTGTCTGGGCACCACTGCTCCCCCTGACGGGCTTACCCCTCTCGCCCCCAGGTTTTCGCCTTGCTTCACGGCAACTCCCTCCCAGTGCCGTTTGCGTGTATATTTCTTGTTTACGAGTGCATTGGGAAGAACCATGTCCACAATTCTGCCTTCTGCATCGCTGCTCGAGCATCTCCTAAGCGGCTCTGACGAAGCCCTGGTGGGATTCCGGACGGATGGCACCATTGTCTTGTGGAACCGGGCGGCGCAGCGCCTCTATGGTTTCACCGAGCCGGAGGTTCTGGGAAAGTCCATCACACAGCTTCTGCCTTTGTACGAACTGCCGGCCCTTGAGGAATTGCTGCAAAGCCCGCTACGCATCGATTCCAGCGAGGCGGAAGTCACTGAGCGACTTCACAAGGAGGGCATGCGCGTACCCGTCCATTTGCAGAGGTCCCTGGTACGCTCGGCAAACGGTGAAATCCTGAGCGTCCTCGAAAGAACACGAACGCTTTCTTCCAACCCTGCAGGCGCTCCCTCGCAAAATCACTTTCGCTTGATGGTCCAGCAGATGCCGGTAGTTTTCTGGACCACAGACCAGCGCTTGCGCATCACTTCGCACTGGGGCCCCGCGCTGGGTCGCCATCGGAGGATGCAACCGAAAGCCATCGGACAGACCATTCATGAATTCCTGCGCTGTCCGCAAGACGAAGAAGCGCCTGTGAAGCAGCACCTCGCCGCGCTCGACGGAATCTCCTCGCGGTTTGAATACAAGCGCGGCAAGCATGTATTTGACATCAGCCTCGAGCCGCTCCGCGACTCCAATGGAAGCATTCTTGGCTGCATTGGAGTGGCTCTGGACATCACCGAGCGCAAGAAAACGGAGGAGGAAATCCGTCACCAGGCTACGCATGACGGCCTGACCGGGCTCGTCAACTATCGCGAATTCTATGGCAACTTGGAAAAGGAGGTCCTCCGCGCAGAGCGCAGCCATCACTCTTTTGGCTTGCTCCTTCTCGACCTGGACGACCTGAAAGGCATCAACGACCGGCTAGGCCATCTAGCAGGCAACTGCGCTCTGCGGCGTCTGGCCCGAGTGATGAAGGAGAATTGCCGTGCCTCCGATGTTGCCGCGCGTTACGGCGGCGACGAGTTCGCCATCCTCCTGATTGATGCGGACGCGGAGAGGGCCCAACAGATTGCGCAACGCATCGCCGATCGCCTGACTGAGCAGTCCGATGAGCCGCCGTTGTCCGTCAGCATCGGAACGGCGATCTACCCAGCGGATGGCCAATCTCCCCAGGATCTTCTGGAAGCGGCGGATCGCCGCCTGTATCGCAACAAGAAGGCGCTGCGCTGGCAGACCGCGAACGCGGGTTGATGCCCAGCGGGACATCCCATCAAGGATCACCTGGATCTCGTTTCATTTTCTAAAGCGTTTGCACAAATGTGTAAAATGAGGCAGGCGGCCCTGCTATGGAGGGGTCCGCATTTTTTGTGGGGTCGTTCCAAAGTCTGCCTGATCCAGTTCGTTACACGCTTGCCTTGGATTATCAATGTGGGTCTTCAGTAGAATCCAGGAGAAGTAGCGGGGGAGACCACCATGGACAAGAACGAATTACTGCTCGCGTTGCTTGCGGAGGGGTTCACACGATCCGCCTGGCATGGACCCAATCTGCAGCAATCGCTGAAAGGCGTCCGCGCAAAACAGGCCGCTTGGCGCCCTGCTCACGGGCGCCACAATATCTGGGAACTCGCGCTTCACTCCGCGTATTGGAAATATGCGGTGCGCCGCAGGATTGAAGGAGGAAAGCGCGGCTCGTTTGTCCTGCAGGGAAGCAATTTCTTCACGCGGCCCGAAAAAGGCAAGGCCACGGAAGCAGCCTGGCGCGCCGATCTCGCCCTGCTGGAGAAAGAACAGCGCGCCCTGGAGCAAAGCGTGCGCCGCGTTTTGAAGACGAACCCCTCGAGAAAGATTCTTCGCATGCTCTACGGCATCGCCTTCCACGATATCTACCATGCGGGTCAAATCCGGCTGCTTCGCCGCTTGATGGAGAGCTGAAAAGCTTGTTTGACACGGCGCTCCGGCAAGGCCGGCGACGCCCTCCGACTGGCCACGCAGCAAAACTGCAAGTTACGAATTGGATCCGGGCGGGACCGGCGCAGGTCGCGGATTGAAAAGGCCGAAGGCCACGAAGATGTCCAGCACGCCGATGCCGCTGACGATCCCGCGCATCGAAGGATGCAGCACAATGGGTATCAGCCAGGGAAGGCGATGCAGGAAATAGTTTTGCTCCCAAAACGCGGACCACGGCAGGTAGAGCAGCAGCGCACCCATCTCAAACAACAACACGACGGTCAAGGCGCGCAGAATGCGGTTCATCGAGAAAGCGTGACCCCTGGCTAAGTTTGGACCTGTGGTCAGCGAGCAGGTTTTTGAAGCGCACTGATGCGTTCGGCAACGTCGCGATAATCGATGTTCACCGCGTAGACCTGGGAAAAGCTCTTGAGTGCCGTATCCAGATCGCCGGCCGACTCCTGGGCCACTCCCAAATCATACCGCAAGGCGAGTTTACTTTCCGAGTCGATCCCGGGGGTCTGCAGCGCACGCTCATACCAAATGGCCGCGATGCTCGGTTGGCCCTTTTCCATGAACGCGAGGCCCAGCAGCGTGCAGCACTGCATGGCATAGCGGAAGGCCTTGCCGCGGTCGTTGGCTTTGGCTACCTTCTGGAACTCGCCGATGGCTTCTTCGAGGAGGCCCATTTCGCGGAAGGCAATGCCGAGATTGTAGTGGGTCTCCAGATCCTCGTCTTCGGCGCCCATCTCGCCGAGTTCCGCGCGGAATTCTTCAAAGACTTCTCGAAGCGGGGCGGACTCTGCGTTTGCCCCAGCGTGCTCCGTGGACAATTCTTCCTTTTTCGCAGCCAGAGTGGCGGGTTCGGGCTCGACAGGGGCAGGCGGCGTTAGTTTGCCCATGCCCAACTGATCAATCTCTTTCGCCAGATCCGCCATGAAATCTTCGGAAGTGAATGCGTTTCCATTCGACGGCACGCCCGCAGGGACTTGTTCCCTGGGACCGGGCTTTTCCGGAGGCGTGCCCTTTGCGGATTCTTCCTTCTTCGGGAGAGCCGGCACCTGTCCCAACATTTCGTGGGCCGGCACGACGGGTTCCGGTTCGATCACCAATTCGAATTCCTGATCGAGTTCGAATTCAGGCTCGGCGGGCAGAGGCTTGGGCAAAGCTGCCTGCGGCAATTCCAGTGCGGGCTCCGGCCCCTCGGCCGCCACTTCGCCGTGTTCCGGAAGCGGCAATGCGGTCAATTCCTCGTCCGGCAGCAGTTCCTTGTGCTGAGCGGCGATCTCCGCAGCCTGCGGCATACTCGGCGCGGTTGCAGCATTTGCTGGTGAAGCGGGCGCCTCTGTGGAGATTTCCTCCAGCGGGCTGGTCCAGCCTTCGGGATCGTCGGCGCCCGTGGGCAGCGCAATTTGCGGTTTCCCGATGTCTTCGTTCGGGGCCACCAGGATCTCGTGCGGCAGCAACTCAGCTGGAATCTGCACCGGGGTCTCATCTTCGAGCACCAAGTCGGGCAGCTCCACCCCGTCCACGTTGGATGGAGCAGCGACTTTCGGAACGGCCGATGCACCTTCTGCTTTGTGTGCGGGCTCCTTCGTCTCTTCCAGCATCGAAGCCCATTCGGAAGAGAGGTCGACTTCTTCGGACGAGGAGACAGGCTGCGCGTCAGCCACTTCCGGCGCCGGCTCGATTATCTCAATTTCGGGTACGTGTTCCTGCACTCCGGCAGCGGCATCTTGGGCGACCGGGCTGGCTTGCACGGGCTGGGCAGCTGCTTCCGCGGACGGCTCCGCGCCCGCTTCGACGAGGAACTCTTCCATCCCTTCCGCTGAAATTGCGGTGCCCACCTCTTCGACGGGTTCGGTTTCAACGGGTTGCGGCATGGCTGCTGCCACAGCGGCGGCGATCTCCTCATCCGTCAAACCGGCCGCGCGCTGGAACCTGCGTCGCAGCTCGCCAAAGCGTTCGCTGCTGCGCACGTCGCCGTGTTCGGCATGGATGTGTTCCAGCTGTGCGGCGAGCTCCGCAGTGCGCCGGTCGTCGCCGGCTCCCAGCACGAAATCCAGCAGTTTTTCGAGGGTCGGCGTGTGCGTCGGCGCACGCCGCAAGATTGCTTCGAGCAGTCCGATGGCCTTTTGCGTCAGCCCGTAGCTGGCAAAAAGATCGACATCCGTCAAGGACTGCGCGATGAACTTTTGGGTCTCTTCGTCGAGAGCCAGCTCGGCCGGCGTGGAAGCCGCTGTCTGCGCCGCCACCTCCGGAATCTCCGGCACCAGATCTGGCCGCACTTTCGGTGCGTGTGCTTCGGGCAATTCGGCCTGCAGCGTCTCGTGTGCCTCCACGGGCTTCGCTTCCGCCGCGGGCTCTCCAGGCAGCAAACCCATCTTGCGAAGCACATCGTTCAACTTGCGTTTCGGCGAATCGCTTTCCGGCTCGCGGTCCACCAGTTGCTGGAAAACGTCCTTGGCGCGCTGCAGTTTTCCTGCAGCGACCAGCGCATCGCCAAGGTGCGCCAGTGCATCGGGCAGACGGAACGAATCACTAGTTCGCCCGTAGGTGTCCACCAGCCATTCGAGCGGTTCGAGCCGGCCAGGCAGCCGCTCCGCCAGCTCATTCAGCAGGTGCACCACGCCTTCGTGCTCCCCGGCGTCAATCATGGGGATGCGGATGCGCGAAAGCACGGACATGGCGCGCTCGCCTTGTCCAGACTCCAAGAGCGCTTCAGTCACCTTCTGCGTGGCTGTGAAGTTCTTTTCGTCGGAGGAGAAAATCTTCAGTGCCAGGGACGTGGCTTCGTCCCACTTGGCGTTCTTCAAATACAAATCCATCAGCAGTTCAGCCGGCTCGCCGCCCTTTTCGAGGTCCGGCACGCGTTCCAGGATCTCCGCAGCCTGGGTGGTTTTCCCGGCAGTCGTGAACGCCCTCGCCTTGATGATCAGCGCATCCAGGTTTTTCGGGCTGAGATGCAGCGCCTTGTCCGCAAGCTTTTCACATTCCTGCTGCTCGCCGCGGGCCAGGGCACGCTGCGCCGCGGAAATGTACGTTTCCAGGGCTTCCCCTGACTGCCCCATGGCTTGATAGAGATCGGCCAAGCGGATCTGGATCCGCAGATTGTCGGGTTCCGCCAGCAAAAGCTTTTTCAACAGCGCTACCGCTTCCGGCTGCTTGTTGTTTTTCAGGTGAAGTTCGGCGAGCTGCAGGAAGAGCGGCCGCGCCTCGCTCATGACCCCTTGCTGCACATACAGGTCAGCCAGCTTTTCCAGCGGACGAATTTCTTCGGGAGCGAGTTTCGCGATGCGCTTGTAAACAGCGATGGCCTTCGTCAGGAAACCATCGCTGACGAAGAGTTGCGCGAGCCGCTCGAAGTAATCGATGGCCTGGAACGTCTCGCCCTGGCGGATGTACAACTCTCCGACGGTCATCAGGGTGACTTGATCCCGCGGCTCGTACTTCAGAATCTGCTGATATTCGGCGATGGCTTGCGCCACCTTGCCCTGATTCAGCAGCTTTTGTGCGGCTTCGACGAACTTGCTCTTGTTGTAGGCCATGCCCTTGAGGGACAGCTTCCCTACGAAAGCCGTCCGCGACTTTCTCCCTAATGGCGTTGCAAGCCTTCGTAGGTCTACAACGCTACATTTTTACGCTACAGTCCCTCGTGGGGGGCGTCAATGAGAGCGCGAAAGGTTGTTAGCAGGCAGTTATCCCCGTAGCAGATACGCCACCTCGCGTGAAGAAATGGCGAAAGGGAACTCAGCTCCCGGCGGGCCAGATTCCCAGCAGTAGCGCTTCCTGGATGGCTCCCGCGGCCCAGCAGCCGGCGTCCCTTACCGGTGCAAACGAATGACGGTGCAGTGGCGTTGGCCCATATTGCCGGAGCGCCTCCAGGTGGTCCGGCGTGGCATAGCCTTTATGCCGCGCGAGGCCATAGAGAGGGTAGACGGCGTCCCACTCTTCCATGCGGGCGTCGCGATGCGTTTTCGCCAGGATGGAGGCCGCGGCGATGGAGACGCTGCGCGCGTCGCCCTTGATCAGTGACTTTTGTTCGGTTACTAGATCGAGTTGCATGGCATCAATCAGCAGGTAATCGGGCTGGATGACCAGTTGTAGCACTGCAGCGGTCATGGCTTGGCGGCTGGCCTGGTAAATGTTCCAGGCGTCAATGCGCTGGGCGTCCACCTCCGCCACCGCCCAGGCGAGGGCATGCTCGTGGATGCGGCCGGCAAGTTCCACGCGCCGCTCAGCCGTGAGTTTCTTGGAGTCGTCCAAGCCCACGATCCTGCGTCTCGGATTGAGAATTACCGCAGCGGCGACAACAGGTCCAAACAGCGCGCCGCGCCCGGCTTCATCGAGCCCCGCGATACGGGTCCAGCCGAGCTTTCGCGCCGCACGCTCGAAACGGGAAGAGCAGAGTCGCGCCATGATCGAAGGAGGTGCGCGGGAATCTTACCACGCAGGGGACCCTACGACACTCAATCTCTATCATCCGTGATTCTGTTTGGCGCTCCTACATCAGGGCATAGAGATTCCCGTCCGCGCTACCGACATAGATCACACTGTCGAGCACGACCGGAGAAGAGAGAATCGTTCCCACAGTGAGCAGCTTGACGTAGGCGGCCATCACGTCGTCGTAGAAATCCGAGGCAAAAGCGGCGTAGTAGTCTGCGCTTCCATCGGGCTTGGTAAATGCCCGGGCGTTCTGCTTTGAAGCCTCAGTCTCAAACGTCCAGGCGATGCTCTGCTTTGCCAGGTCAACGGCTATCAATTTTCCAGAAGTGGAACCCACGTACAACATTCCTCCCGCAATGGCGGGAGAAGAAAATGTGGGCCATCCTTGAAACTTCAATTGGAACACCACGCTGCCGCTCTTGGCGTCGAGTTCGTAAAACAGGCCTGAGTCTGAGGTCGCAAAGTACACCTTGCCGTCTTTCACCGCAGGCGAAGCAATGACCCATGAGCCGTCGGTTGGAAAGGCCCATTTCTTCTGGCCCGTGGCGGCATCAAGGGCGTAGAAGTGGGCGTCCCGGCAACCGAAGTACACCGTTCTATCCATCACCGCAGCCGAGGACTGGATGCCGACTTGATTGTGAATGTCGGGATCGTCGCCGGTCTTAAAGCGCCACTTTTCCTTGCCGCTGGCCGCGTCCAGCGCGTAGAAGTAACTGTCCCAACTCCCGATGAACAGCACACCGTCGGCGATCGCGGGAGAGGCGTGCACCACGTCGCCGGTCTTGAACTTCCACTTCAGGGCGCCGGTTGTGGCGTTCAACGCGTAGATGTTACCGTCGCCGCTACCGAAGTAAACGGCACCATTCCACACGACTGGGGACGAAAGGTAGCAGTCCCATGGATCGGACATCGTCTCCGCCACGGGCTGGAAACCGTCAAGATGCTTCGCTGCGAAGCGCCGCTCGCCCTCGGTCTGGAACTTCCACTTCAGCAGGCCCGAGCCCGAATCGACAGCATAGAAATTACCGTCGTACGCAGTGATATACACGATGCCGCTCGATACCGCAGGAGAGGAAACCACGCGGCTTTTCACCGCGAACTTCCACTTCTGCACGCCGGATTCGCGGTCGATGGCGTAGAGATTCCCGTCGGTACTGCCGACGAAGACCGTTCCGTCGGTTACCGCAGGCGACGAGACCACCAGACCGCCAGTATGGAACTTCCACTTCACCTTGCTGAATTTGGCGACTCCCGCCGCATCGTAAACGCCGGTGTGTCGCGGATTGCCCCGGAATGAAGAGGTATCTTCGCAGAACGCTGGCAAGGCCAGCCCTAGAAGCACTACGGAGCGAAGGAGAAATCTTAGCCGCATGATCGCTACACCTTCTTTCTGACAGTGGAAGTCTAGCTTGGATTGCGAAGACGTCCGCTCTCCTTGGATTAGCGTAGCGAGGTCCCGCCGGTGCGGCTGTGACCGCAAACACAGTACGATCACTCATGAGATTGCCATTTCCTGAAAATCGCGTGGCGGCCATGACGGGCGGAATGCAATCTACCTGAAAAAGCAACAGGGGCCTGAATGAAGATCAGACCCCTCTGCAAATCCTTTGAAAGAAAACTTTTTAGGCTTTGACTGCCGGCTCGGGAGCGGCTTCCTCGCGGGCGGCGCGCTTGATGCGGGCGGCCTTGCCCCGCAGGTCGCGGAGATAGTAGAGGCGGGCGCGGCGCACGCTGCCCTTGCCGACCACGTCAATCGAGGCGATCGAGGGCGAGTGCAGTGGGAAGATCCGCTCCACACCGGTGCCGAAACTCACGCGGCGCACGGTAAACGTGGCGCTGCTGGCCCGGCCCTTCTTGGAGATCACCACGCCTTCAAACGACTGGATGCGTTCCTTGACCTTTTCGCCTTCGCCTTCCAGCAACCGGACGTTCACCTTCACCGTATCGCCGGGGCGAAACTCGGGAAGGTCTTTGCGCAATTGCGCTTCGTGCAGTTTACGAATTACCGGATTCATTTTCTGTGTTCCCTGCAGACCCACTCAGGCGGGGCCAGCACTTCCAAGGCAAACTACTATTATAGACAGGGTGTCACGGAAATCCTAGCCGTTATTCCGGCGGCCACGCAACGCTACAGATCAGGCCGGTTTCGCCATGTCTTCTCTGCGGCCTGTTGGCGGCGCCATTTGGCTACCTCGGCATGGTTGCCGCTGATCAGGACATCGGGTACTTTCCAGCCGCGATATTCCGCGGGGCGGGTGTAGTGCGGGAAATCAAGCAGGAGTTTCGCTTGGCGCGGATGTGGGATCGCAGCGACGCCGCCCAGTGATGATGGCTCCGGCGAACTGAAGGATTCGTTTTCCGTGGAGGCTTCGTTGCCCAGCGCTCCCGGCAACAGCCGCGTCACCGCATCCACAACTATGGCGGCTGGCAGTTCCCCGCCGCTCAAAACATAATCGCCCACCGAAATCTCCTCGGTGGCCAGGAATTCCGCGACACGCTCGTCCACCCCTTCATACCGCCCGCAAATCAGAATCAATCTCTCCAGCTTTGTGAAACGCCGTGCCCTCTCCTGCGTGAACAAACGCCCCGCTGCAGACATCAACACGATGGTGGTTCCCGATTCCGGTGGCACGCGATTCTCTGCATCTCCCACACTATGGCCCAGCAGTTTCTCGACTGCCTCAAACAGCGGCTCCGGCTTCAGCACCATGCCTTCGCCACCGCCGAAGGGCCGGTCGTCCACGGTGCGGTGGCGGTCTTTGGTGAACTCGCGCAAGTCCTGCATATGGATCTCCGCGATCCCCGCTTCTTTGGCGCGGCGCACGATGCCATGATCCAGAGGCCCGGCAAAGAATTCCGGGAAGATGGTGATGAGGTCAAAGCGCATTGGATTGCAGTGTAATCAACGTCAGGCTCGCTGTCATCCTGCCGGAGAAGGGAGAGGCGCTGGAGTCCGCGCCCCGCGAACGAAGCAGAAGCCTGCAAGCATCGAGCTTCAAACCAGCCACCGCGGCACATTCCGGCGATACTCTTGGTATTGCGCGCCGAACAGCCGCGTCAACGTTGGCTCCTCGTACAGGCGTACGAACAAGTGAAATGCGGTAATGACCGCACAGAGGTATATCGCGATTGCCAGCGACTCGTAGAAAAGTGCCTGTCCAAGAATCATGGCGGAGACGCCGACATACATGGGATTGCGGGTGAAGCGATACAGGCCTCGGATCACGAGTACCTTCGGTGCGTCGATGGGCGACGGTGTGCCCAAGCCTTTAGCGGCAAAATCCCACGCACACCAGAGATAAATTGCCACGCCGCAGGTGAGGAGCAGCAGGCCCAAAAGATGCAGAGCAAAGGGCACGGCTAAATTGACTGACCGGTGATCACGCAGAAGCTGCGGCACGAGCACACCCACCGTGCCGGGCGCAACCATGGAGAAAATCGCCGTCTTCAGCAAACGCCAGAACACGCCGTTACTCCTGGGCGTTCATCTCGCACAACCCCTCTGGCAAGTGTACCTCGATGCGCCGGGCGGCCACGTCGATGCGCATGCAAATACCCTCCGCAAGGGGGATTAGCACTTCGCCAGCGAAAGTTTCCACCTGAAGAAGCGGCGCGCCCGCCACGCCTTCTCCGGGGAAAAAGACATCACGGACTGTTCCGAGCACGCGCGGCGCTTCTTCCGCAGCACAAGCGGGCGACGCCAATTGTGTTGCACTCTCCGGCAGCTCAAATACTGTGCAGCCTATGAGATCGCTGACAAAATACTTGCCCGCGGGAAGCTCCACGCGGTCCGCCATGGGAATCAAGACGTCCATTCCCCGCAGCTTTTCCGCGGCATCAATGGAGGTGCATCCTACAAGATGAAAAATTCCGTGCTCCGGATGGTTGCGATCCACCCAAAAATGGCGCAAGCCCGTGGCCTGCGGCTGGGTTTGGCCGCTGCGCAGGTAAACCTGTTTAAAGGAAGAAAGGCGCTCCGGAAAATCGGTGAAAAGCTCGGCCAGCACTTCACCTTTGTTGCCGCGTGGACGAACAATGCGCGCGACCTGCACCCAGCTTTGCTTTTCGGGAGGAGGATTCAATCTTCGAGTATCTCGAGTGTGAAGCGTTTGTGAAGTTTCATGCCCGCCGCACCAAGCAGCGTGCGGATGGCCTTGGCCGTGCGCCCCTGGCGCCCGATAACTTTGCCCAAATCTTCCGGATGGACCCGCAACTCCAGGACGGTTACCTGTGATCCCTCAACGGCCTTCACTTGCACGCCTTCCGGGTGGTCTACCAGGGCACGGGCTATTTCTTCAACTAGTTCCTTCATGGGGTCCTCCGCGCGAGCGTGTCTCTACTGAAGAGAATGCAAGCGGCCCCTCCCCAATTCCGTCAGAGGACGCGGAAAAACCGATGGCCTGACCCGGCTTGCTAAGCAATCTTCTGCAGCTTGATAAAACTCCGGACCGTATCGCTGGGCTGGGCCCCCTTGCTCAACCAATACTTGATACGCTCGGAGTCCAACTTGATCTCGGCGGGCTTCTTCAGCGGGTCGTAGGTTCCTACCGCTTCTCGCACGCGTCCGTCACGCGCCCGGGTCCGCTCAATGACCACTACACGGTAAAACGGCTTCTTCTTCTTGCCAATCCTGGCCAAACGAATCGTCAGCACTAAAGTACGCCCTCCTAAAGAGCTTCTATTCTAGCGTGACTCTGCTCCCCCCGGCAAACTATCCTGCTTCTCTAAGGGACCGGCTGGGCCCCTAGGAAATGCCCTCTTGTTCGCACTCCCTCAGTGTTTCTCGACCACCGGAAGCTCGACAAAGCTCTCCTGGCCGGGGGCATGATAAAGGCGCTGCAGCGCCTTTTTGTAATCCTCCGGCTTGGCCCAGAAGATATTCGGCACAAACGTCTGCGGATTCCGGTCATACAACGGGAACCAGCTTGATTGGATCTGCACCATGATCCGGTGCTGCGGCAAGAACACGTGGTTGGCATTCGGCAAGGCAAACCGGTACAGAAGCGGCTTATCGCTGGCAATCGCCTTTGGGTTCTCGAGACTTTCGCGATAGCGCCCCCGGAAAATGTCCGCTGCAATCATCAACTCGTATCCGCCCATCACCGGATCTGCTGCCACCTCATCCGGATACACATCGATCAGTTTCACGACCCAATCCGAATCGGTTCCGCTCGTCGAAGCTACGAGATTCGCGATGGGCTGCCCGCTGATTTTGACCGGTGCACTTAAAACTTCCGATTCAAATACCAGCACATCCGGCCGCCCGGACGCCTCCCGTTGGTCATCCACCAGCCACTGTGTCCAAGTATGTTCGTTGTCATAGCCGACCGGCTGAATGGGTCTTGCGCGAAACGGCACCGGCTTAGCGGGATCAGACACATATTCCTCGAACGCCGATCCCCCCGCCTTTGGAGCGGCTTGGCTCAGTTTGAGCCCCGCGGACAAATAGAGTGGGGTTGACTTCACCGTGCAGCCGCTTGCGCAACCCGCAGGCCAAGCTGGGAGTCGCCTCCACTTATTCGTCCCCGTTTCAAACGCTGTCACCGGCGCCACATCCGCCTTCGGCGCTCCATCCTTCAAATATTGCGCAAGGAATGGCCGCAGAATTTCTTCTCGGAAATACAGGCTTGTATCCATTCCAAATTTCAGCCGGCCCAGGGAACTTCCGTCGCCGATCTGTTGCCCGTGAAACCACGGCCCGAGAACCAAAAACACCTTGTCGTTCCCGGTGTCTCTTGGCTTGATGCCCTTGTACACCGCCGTCGCCCCATAGATATCTTCCTGATCCCAAAGGCCGGCCACCAGCATAGTCGGAACCTTTAGTGGTTGCGACGCCAGGATTTGGTCCATGGCCTGTTGTTGCCAGAAAGAGTCATAACTCGGATGTTCCAGGATTTTTCGCCAGATGCTTATTTGTTCGAGGCCATGTTGCCGCCCCAGTTCTCCGGCGGATACCGCCCTCATGTACGTGTCGTAATCATCGAACGCGCTTGTCCACCACTTCGCGTCATTCGCGCGCGTGGCTTCCTGCTCGTAAAGATAGGGCATGTTTTGTTCGCGAAACGCTCCGTTGTGAAACCAGTCGTCTCCCTTCCAGCCATCCACCATCGGGTTCATCGGCACCGCCGCTTTGAGCGCCGGATGTGGATTCACCAGCGCCATCAGCGGCAGAAATCCGTCATAGGAAACGCCCAGAATCCCCACCTTGCCGTTGCTTTCGGGCAGGTTCTTCACCAGCCATTCGATGGTGTCGTAGGTATCCGTGGAATGATCCACCGGCGTGGGGTTAAGTGGCCCGTGCAAAGGCCTGGTCATCACGTAATCGCCTTCCGAACCGTATTTCCCGCGAATGTCCTGCACCACGCGGATATAGCCGTCCTCCACAATCACATCCGTGACGTTGTCGTACCCGTTCAGGATCGGGCCCAGGTGCGCGCTTGCCGCATGGCTGGTCTGTTCCGCGGCGTTGTACGGCGTGCGTGTGAGCAGGATGGGAGCATTCTTAGCGCCTTTTGGCACCACGATGACGGTGTGGAGTTTCACGCCATCGCGCATCGGGATCATCACCTCGCGCTTCTCGTAATCAAAGCTGCTGGTCGCGCTGACGAATCTTGCCGGTATCTCGCTCGGAAAATCCGGATACTTGGCAGGCGCTTCGGTTGTCTGCGCCCCGGCGCTTTCCAGAAATGCCCCAGCGCTCAAGAAGCAACCGCACACAATCAACGCCCTAATCGAATTCTTCAGTTTCATAAATTTTCCTTTGAAACGCAGTACATTCCGCGCACAAAAATCTGGCTCGGACCTGCGAGCGCCGCGATTATATGCCGCGCTGCCCCGGCGCGCCACCGCCTCTTCTGTGGAGGAACGTCAACCCATGCCGGCGAGTTTGCCCAGGCCCTTCATCTTCGCGCGCGTGGCCATGGCGCCATATTGCTTCATCATCTGCCGCATCTGCATGTATTGTTTGATGACCTGATTGACTTCCTGCACGGAGGTGCCGCTGCCCTTGGCGATGCGCTTGCGCCGCTTTCCATCAATGACGTTGTGGTCGCGGCGCTCTTCGTTGGTCATCGAGTTGATGATCGCTTCCACCTGCTTCAGTTTTTTCTCATCCACGGACGCGTTTTTGGGCAGATTCTGGAGCGGCCCGACCTTCGGCAGCATGTCCATCAACTGGTCCAGCGGGCCCATCTTGCGGATTTGCCGCAATTGGTCCCGGAAATCTTCCAGCGTGAACTCTTCCTTGCGGAGCTTGCGCTCCAGCTCCATTGCCGCCTTTTTGTCGAAGGACGATTCGGCGCGTTCGATCAGCGAGAGAATGTCGCCCATGCCTAACACGCGGGAAACAATGCGCTCCGGGTAAAAGCCTTCCAGCGCGTCGTATTTCTCGCCCAGGCCCACGAACTTCACCGGCGCTCCGGAAACTTTGCTGATGGAAAGCGCCGCGCCACCGCGTGCATCGCCGTCCAACTTCGTCAGGATCACCCCGGTAAGGCCCAGCCGCTTGTGGAATTCGCCGGCCGAGCGCACCGCATCCTGGCCAATCATGGCATCGGCGATGAACAGCATCTCACTCGGCTGCAACTCCTTTTTCAGCACGGAGAGTTCGTTCATCAGGTCATCGTCAATATGCAAACGCCCGGCGGTGTCCACCAGGATGACGTCGCTGGCGGAAAGCTTCGCTTCCTTGATCGCGCCGCGCACAATCTCGAGCGGCTTGTCCGTGCCTGTGCCCGGCCACAACGGAATGCTAACGGCTTTGGCGACTTGCGCGAGCTGTTCGCGGGCTGCGGGGCGGTACACGTCCGTGGAAACCACGATGGGACGATGCCCGTGCTGCGCGAGCCATTTGGCGAGTTTGCCGGTGGTGGTGGTTTTGCCCGAACCTTGCAAGCCCACGATCATCCACACCGAAGGCGGGCGCGAAGCGAAAGTCGGTTTGGCGTGCTTGCCGAGCAGCGCGAGCAATTCGTCGCGCACGATCTTGACCACCTGCTGATCGGGTGAAAGCTGCAGCATCACTTCCGAGCCCAACGCTTTCGCGCGGATGTTCGCCAGCAGTTCGTCGGCGACCCCCACGTTTACGTCGCCCTCGAGCAGCGCTTCGCGGATTTCCCCCATGGCCACGTCCAGGTGCTCCTCGGTGAGCTTTCCCTGGCCGCGCAGGTTCTTGAATGTTCGTTGCAGCTTTTCTGTCAGGTTCTCAAACATGGTTGCCAGTTTGCTCTAGGAGGTTGCTGAAAAATGCCTTTCGCCGTCATTCCGAGCAAAGCGAGGTACGGTTTTCCATCGCACGGTTTTTGTGCGATGAATCCCTCTTCGATCAGAATGCCAAGAAAAGAGAGATTCCTCACTTCGCAGACTCCGTTCGGAATGATGAGATCGAGGCTTTTCTGCAGTCTGCTAGGTTGCCACCCCTATTGTACAGGGTGCGATGCTAAGGTGCAGCAATGCGAGCCGGGGGACCCTGCCGCGTTGCATGGCTTTGGTGCCTTCGCGGCATCATAAAACTCCTCGACCATGCGAAACTAGCAGAGCAGACATTCCGCTCACGGGATGAGGGGGACAAGATGACTCAGGATGTTTGGACGGCCGTAGACAAGTACATCACGGACTTGCTGGTGCCTTCTGATCCCGCATTGGATGCGGCTCTCCAGGCCAGCATTGCCGCGGGCTTGCCATCCATCCAAGTCTCTCCGGTCCAGGGCAAGCTGCTGCATCTTCTGGCGCGAGCCTGCGGCGCTCGGCAGGTACTGGAGATCGGCACGCTGGGCGGCTATAGCACCATCTGGCTTGCCAGTGCGCTGCCTGCTGGCGGACGCGTGATCACATTGGAGGCCGATGCGAAACACGCCGAAGTCGCGCGCGCTAACTTTGCGCTTGCCGGGCTGGCAGGCGTGATCGAACTGCGGTTGGGGCCTGCGCTCGGGACTTTGCCAAAACTTGCTTCAGAAGGGCGCGGCCCCTTTGACCTGATTTTCATTGACGCCAACAAATCCCAGATGCCCGAGTATTTTGATTGGGCTTTGAAGCTGTCGCGCGCCGGTAGTGTCATCATCGCCGACAATGTGATACGCAAGGGCGCGGTGCTGGACGCAACCAGCGGTGACGCCAACATTCAAGGCGTCCGACGCTTCAACGAACGACTCGCCGCCGAAAAGCGCGTGTCCGCCACGGAAATCCAGACCGTCGGCAGCAAGGGCTACGACGGCTTCGCTTTGGTGATTGTCAATTCCGATTCCTAGAGGCTCTTTCCATTCTTGGGTAGTGGGTTACTGTGAATGTTTCTCCTTCGCGCCGGCCGAGAAAGCATGAAAAAATCGAGGAGGGGTGGAGGGCTTACGGAGTCGTTGCTGATCATCACGGGTACGATGGGGGCTGGCAAGACAGCTGTCTTGGGCGAAGCGTCGGATATTCTTGCCCAGCGCCAGATCGTCCATGCAGCAATCGACTTGGATGCGCTCGGCGTTGCTCATCTTCCGTTTGCAGCCCTCAGCGATGGCGTGATGTACGACAACCTTCGATCTATCTGCAGGAACTATGCCGCCATGGGCGTGCAGCGATTCTTAGTGGCGCGCGCAATCGAAGACGACGGTCAGCTAAGACTCTGTCGGGACATTATTCCGGCCACGAACACGGTCGTCTGCCGTCTCACTGCGAGCATTGAAGCGATGAAGCGACGCGTACAGTTGCGTGATTTAGGGATGTCGCAGCGGGAATATGTTGCTCGGGTTGCGAAATTGAATTTCATCCTTGATCGCGCGCAATTCGAGGACTTTGCTGTCACGAACGAGGATCGCTCGTTGACCGAAGTTGCCTTCGAAATGCTTGTCCAGGCTGGATGGATCTCAAACTGACCCACTGCCTACCCTTGCGTTTTCTTGACCCTGTGCGCGGCGCGCAAGTACACTAGTGGATTCGGAGAGCTGCCTGGAATCAGACAGTCCGGCTTAACGAACACGACCCCAAGGCCATCCTGGTTCGCGGTGTGAACGGGCGGCAAAAAGCTGCCGGGGGATGAAACATGGGAAGTTTGCGGGCCGTATCCAGTAAGGGGGATTGTTTTGCCAAAGCGTACATTTCAACCGCGGAAGCGCCGCCGCGCCAAAACGCACGGGTTTCGTTCGCGCATGAAGACTAAAGGTGGCCGCAAAGTCCTTGCGGCGCGCCGCAAGAAGGGACGTCATCGCCTCACTCCCGAGTAATGGGGCGACCCCATCGTCGCCACAGGCGAAGCGGGGCCAGACGTTGCCGCGCGAGGCGCGCCTGGTGCGCAAGAGCGAATTTGACGCGGTTTACAACTCCGCTAAGCGCCGCTCCAATGCCCACTTCACCGCGTTCTTTCGTGCCAATGATCTGCCACTGAGCCGCTTCGGTTTCAGCATCAAGAAGGCGCTCGGCGGTGCCGTGGTACGCAACCGCATGCGCAGAAGGTTGCGCGAGATGGTCCGCTGCCATCGCGAGGAGATACCAGCAGGATGGGACATCGTCATTCACCCGAAGCGTTCCGTCGCGAAGGCGCCCTTTGCGACGCTGACGGCGGAGCTCCTGCGCCTGTTGAAGAGCTTGTGAACGTGTCGGGAAATGGGGTACACCTTGCCGCGCCCCTGCAAGAAGAAACGCGGAAATCGGCGGGGGTGCGCGCGGCGCTCTTTGCGCTCGGTTTCTACAAGGCTTATCTGTCTTCGCTCTTCGCCGGCACTTGCCGCTACGAGCCCACGTGTTCCCGCTACGCCTATGAAGCGATTGAACGATTCGGAGTATGGCGCGGCATCTGGCTCGGGACAAAGCGCCTGCTGCGTTGCCACCCGCTATCCCGCAGATTTGGATTCGACCCGGTTCCGGAGAAATGGCAAGAGATGCGAGCGAATTCCACGATCAAAGTTGCAGCGCATGAGGTCCGCCAGTGAGCACCCCGCCAGTGAACCAGTTCCCGCCGATCGGGCCCAAGAAGGATAAGTTCACACCGGAGCTGCGTATCCTCGTCGCCTCGCTGCTTTCCGTGGGAATAATCATTCTGTGGACGAAGTACTTCGGGCCAAAGCCTCCCGTGCATGTGCCACAACAGGAACAGCCGGCCGCCTCCGCGCCCGCGACCAGTGGACCTTCTGCGGCGACTTCTGCACCAGCAGAGCCGACTCTTTCCACGGCGCGTTCAGCCGTTTCCGCTGCTGCAACCCCGGCGGCCCCGCTCAGTGAAGATACCCAGGAGCGCACCATCGTTGTTGAGAACGCGCTGTACCGCGTGGAGTTTTCCAATCGCGGTGCGGTAATCAAGAGTTGGCAGTTGAAGAAGTATAAGGATGATTCGAAGCCCCAAAAGATTCTGGACCTGGTCCACCCCAAAGCGGCTGCGGACACAGGCGGCTGGCCTTTCTCCATGGTGATTGATGACCCGCAACTGGAGAAAGCGGCGAACAGCGGCCTCTATAAGGTTTCCGGCGATGCCGCTTCTTTGACTGCGCCTGCGGACCTGGCTTTTACCTGGAGCGACGGTCATCTTGAAGTAACCAAGAAATTCCACTTTGACCATTCCTACGTCCTGACCGCCGAGACCTCCGTGACCTACAACGGGACGCGCTTGCACGGCGGCCTGGCCTGGCGCGGCGGCTTTGGCGACCTCACGGTCACCAATCCCGTTTCCGTGGAGACGGTCACCACGTTCTACAGCGAAAATGGCAAGCTCGCTACGTTTGCTCACAAGAAGCTCGATGCCCCGGAAAAGTGGGGCAACGTCTGGATGGGCGGAAAATCGTTCGCAGGCATCGCGGATCGTTACTTTACCGTGGCCTTTCTGCCACCCAACGATTCGCCCGGTACGCTCCTGGAAACGCGCTATTGGAAGGTATTCCACACGATTCAGGTCGAAGGCAAAGACCAGTCCGAACCGGTACCGGAGGTGGCTGTCGTCACGCGTTCTCAGCCTATGGCTATGCGCGTTTACGTGGGTCCCAAGGACTACGACGACCTCAAGGCGATTCATCCGCCGCTGCATTCCCTGGTGCAATTCGGGTGGCTCGAGATTATCGCTGACCCGTTGTTCCATGGGTTGAAATGGCTGCACACTTACGTGCCCAACTGGGGCTGGGCGATTGTCGTTCTTACGCTGATCGTCAATATGGTCCTCTTCCCGCTACGCATTTCCAGCTACAAGACGACCATCAAGATGCAGCGCGTGGGGCCCGAGATTAAGCAGATCCAGGAAAAATACAAGAAGTACAAGATGAACGATCCGCGCAAAGCGGAGATGAACAAGGAGGTAATGGCGATTTACAGCCGCGAGGGGATCAATCCGGTCGGCGGCTGCCTCCCCATGGTCCTTCAGTTTCCTATCTGGTTCGGGTTGAATCGCGCGCTGAGCTATGCCATCGAGTTGCGCCACGCCGACTGGCTTTGGGTGCGCGACCTCGCCTCAAAGGACCCTTATTACGTCTTGCCCGTAATGGTCGGCGTTTCCATGTATCTCGTTTCCAAGATGACCCCCATGACGATTACGGACCCGCAACAGGCCACGATGATGAAGCTCATGCCCATCAGCATGGCCGTGATGTTTGTGGTTTTTCCGTTTTCCAGCGGCCTGGCGTTGTATATTCTCACCAGCAGTTTGGTAGGTATCCTGCAACAGTGGTACCTGAACCGGACGCACCCTCTTCCTGCCCCGGTTAAACCCGTACGCGCCAAGAAGTAAGGCACGGTGTGATAGCGCGGTCGGCTGGGGTCAGATCAGCAGTCTTGAGAGTCTTATGACCAAGGAATTCGTACGCGATGGCAAGCTGGACCGTGCGGCCGCAGCTGATGCCCTGCGCGATTTTCTGCCAAAGATCGTGCGCGCCGCTGGCCTGGAACTCTCCGTGAACGTGCGCGTCGCCGAAGACGGCGGCTCAGCGGAAGGCGAGGCGGAGATCTTTGCCGACCTCGACGGCAAAGACAACGAGCTCCTGATGGCGCGAAGTGGAGAAGTTTTGAAGGCCCTTGAACACATCGCATTCCGCGCGCTTGGCCTGGAGCCTATTTTCCATGAAAAGATTCACCTTGATTGTGGAGGCTTTCGCGCGCTGCGTTTCGAGGAACTGCGCATGACCGCCCGCGTGGCCGCGGAAAGGGTTCAGACTACGCATCAACCCTTCCGGCTTAATCCCATGTCATCCCGGGAGCGGCGCATTGTCCATCTCGCTCTGAAGGATCTGCCCGGGGTGCGTACCGAAAGCGTCGGTACGGGCGAAGAGCGCCAAGTGGTTATTCACCCCGCGAAGACCGAGTTACCTGCTAAGCGATAATCCCCAGGTCGATTGCAGCGCAGCGAAACTCCTTTTTACCGGCGCACCCAACCCTGCGAGATCACGCGTCCGTCACCCGAGAACCGCACACGATACGTGAACGATGCCGGCCGGTCTGGCCGAATGTGCGGAAAACGCAAATCCGAAAACTCCACCACCGCTTCATCGCCTTCCTTGTGAAAGAGGGTCACGGGAAACCGCGCGAACCATAAAACTTTCTGAACTTCCGGCAAGAGCCGCGCCTGTTCAATCCAAGGGTTCGGAAACGAGTCAGGATAGTACGTGTGTCCAATCACGTCGGGGTCGGAGTAGTCGGCCTTTTGTGCGTTTTTCTGGAATAAGCCTTCGCTCAAATCCATGCGCATCTCGTAGACACCTCGCGGCGCCCGCACCAGCCCATCCCAGTGCCACAACGATGGCGGCAGGGGCAGCGCGCCAATCGCTGCAACCTGCAGGTTCTTTTGCGCGGCAAATTGCTGGATGCGCCCGAACGCCACCTGATGCGCATAGCTGGCCGCGACGAGATAGCCCACCGCCAGAACAAGTCCCGTGCGATTCCAATTGGCGTAAGCAACGCTCAGGCCCCAGCCTCGCGCTGCCGGGAGCAGGAAGAGCACCGCGAACAAGGCGGTAGCCGCCAGAATCGTGACATTGGAAATCGGCGCGCCAACAATTTGACCAATTTTCGCAATCAGGAACGGCGCCGGCGTGAACACCAGCCACATCAGAATAGCTCGCCATTTGATATGCGCCGGATCTTCATAGGTCCAGGAGAGGAGTTGCGGAATCAGCAGGATGGCCGTGAAGGTGAAATCGACGATGAATATGATGTCCCACGCAGGCCGCGACCATGCGAGCGGTGACCAGATCATCGTGCCGAAGGTGGTCACCAGATCCAGAAAAATGTGGCTCAGGATTCCGATGGCCCAGATACCGCATAGCGCAATGAACGAGGGTGCTTCCCACTTTCGCCACTTCGCCACCACGCTTGTCAGCCCCGCCAGGATCACCGTCCAGATCGGCAGGCAGAGCAACGAATGCGTGATGCTGCGATGCCAGGTGAGCATCAGCAATTCATTGTGTGAAAAAAGATCACGCAGGACATCGCTGTCCGGAAAAACCGCGCCCAGCATCAAGGACCAGGTGATGAGGCGCCGCTTGCTCAGCGACCGCGGCGAAAACAGGTCTCGCCCTCCAAACACCGCTTTGCTGATCAGCGCCCCTGCGATGCCGTGTGTGATGGTGTCCACTGTGAGCTCGTCGTCTCCGCTCTTAGACCACCATCAGGAGCTTGGATGTCTTTGGCACGACACGGCCGACCCGCTGGGCGTTCACGCCATGACGCTTGAGACTTTCCCGCGCCGGTTCCTCATGTTCCGGAGTGAGCGCGATCAAAAAGCCGCCGGACGTCTGCGGGTCAAAGAGCAGCACGCGATTTTCCTCGGGCACATTCGCGGCGAAGCTGACGCAATCTCCCAGAAACGCTCGATTGTTTTTCAGCCCTCCGGAAATCATGCCTTGGCGCGCGGCATCCAGCGCACCGGGAAGCAACGGCACATCCGCGGCGACAATTTCGAGCGCTACCCTCTCAATCCCCGAAGCCGCGTCTCCCAACGCCATTTCTCGCGCGTGGCCCAGGAATCCGAATCCGGTAATGTCCGTCACCGCGTGCACGCAGCCCTTCCCCGTTTGCATTTCCAGGTCGCGCAGAGCTTCGGCTGCCGCGCGATTCAATTGCGCCATCGAAACGATCGCAGCGTCCAGCGAGGTTTTTTCCGCGCGTTCATTTTTCAGCGCCGTCGAGATCACGCCGGTGCCCAGTGCTTTTGTCAGCAGAAGCACGTCATTTGTCTGCGCGCCGACATTGCGCCAAACTTGCAACGGATTGATCACACCCGTAACGGCATAACCAAACTGGATGTCGTCGTTGCGAATGGAATGCCCGCCAATCACGCTGCATTTCGCTTCGCTCATCTTGTTGAGCCCGCCGCGCAATATCTGCTCCAAAATCGCGGAGTCTCCTTTTTCAGGAAACCCTACGATCGAAAGCGCGGATACCGGCCGTCCGCCCATCGCGTACACATCGCTCAGCGAATTGGCTGCCGCGATTTGGCCGAACGTGAACGGGTCGTCCACAATTGGCGTGAAGAAATCGACCGTCTGCACCAGCGCCAGTCCTTCGCCGAGCAGATACACCCCGGCGTCGTCGTTGGTGCTGAAACCAACGAGCACGTTTGGATCAGTTGGCAGTGGCAGGCGCCGTAGTATTGAGTCCAGCGTCCCGGGACTCAGCTTGGCCGCTCAACCCGCTGCCTTGACCATCGCCGTAAGTTTCACGGAGTCGGTCAAACTACACCTCGCTGTACTGCGCCTTGATTATAACGATGGCGCGGTTTTCTTGCTCGGCCTCGGATAGAAACTTGGCCTTCGGGAAACCTTGCGCGGCTTGCCTGGAAAATGTTCTCATCAGCCGATGCCTTGGGACTTCTGGTTGATCTTTCTTTTTCTTGGAATTGTCGTGCCTTGGCGCGGTAGCGTGCGGCTGAAGAAACTCCTCGCGCTTCCTTCCGTCAGCACGAAAGAGAAGCTCGTTCTCTATGGCTCGACCATCGCCGGCCAGTGGGTGATCACGGGTTTTGTCGCTTGGCGTGCTCTTGCGCGGGGATTATCAGCGGGCAACTTGGGCTTAGCCAGCCATGGTGGCGCCAACACCATTCTCGGGAGCTTGGCCTTGGCTGCGATGGCTGGGGCCTTGCACTGGCTGAACCTCCGACGCGTCGGCAAATCTCCGGGCAAAGGCTCAGTGTTGATGCGCTCGCTTGCTCAGCGGATTCTTCCCATCAATTCTGTGGAGTTGCTCCCCTACTGTGCCCTCGCTTTGACTGCCGGCGTCTGTGAGGAGTTTCTTTATCGGGGATTTGCCATGGGCGCACTTTCTCGCGTGGGATTCGCCGCGTGGGCCGTCGTGATTTTGACCGCAGTCCTTTTCGGCTTAGCCCATGTCTATCAGGGCCGGAGTGGTATCCTGGGCACTTTTGTGATGGGCATCCTTTTCGGCGTCGTCCGCTTGGCCTACGATACGCTAGTACCGGTGATGATGATGCACGCGATAGTGGATCTGGTGGCCGGGATTGCAGGGCCGTATTACTTTTTGCCGCGGCACGCGGAAGAGCAGAAGTGATTCGAAATCAGGTCGTTGCGAGATAATTACTCTTATGGCAACAGGAGTCGAGAAGCCTGTTTCGGAAGTGACAATCCGGCGCGCTTTGGGGGAGTTTCAAGTCACCCTAGATGAACAGCAAGTCATGTGTATTCAACAGTATATAGGGATATTGCGGCACTGGAATGAAAAGCTGAATTTGACCGCCATTCGCGATCCCCTGGAGATACTATATCGTCATTTCTGTGAATCCATGTTTGCGGCCGTTGCTGTACCGGTTGAAAACGGTCGGTTCGCCGACATCGGTTCAGGCCCCGGATTTCCTGGCATTCCGCTGAAGATCTTCCGACCGGAGTTGGAGCTTTTCCTCGTGGAATCGAACATTAAAAAGGGCACGTTTCTTGCTGAAGTCATCCGTGAGCTGGGGCTGGGGAACACCCATGTGCTGATCAACCGGTACGAAGAATTGGGCGAGGAGCTGGCCCCACTGGACTTTGTCTGCTCCCGTGCTCTCGGGGACTTTGGCCCATTCCTCGAGTGGGCTGCGTCGGGCAGTGTCGCTGCCGCTCGCACGGTTTTGTGGATCGGCGGCCGCGATCTCGAGGAAGTTCGTAAGTCGGACCGATGGGAGTGGCAAGAACCGATCCCCATGCCACAATCGTTGCAGCGCTATCTACTCGTGGGCAAGAAGAAGTCTCTTTTGTCGGCGTAACGACTTCATAACAGGAGACTTTTAACAATCTGCCCAGGGGTGTTTCGATTCTTGCGCGGTTCTTCCTCTCTCAGCGCTCCACGTGAAACATCTGGCCCACCGAAGGAATTCCGTACCTCCTGCTTGTTCCACGTGGAACGTCGGGCTCGCCAATTGCAAGGTGCAATGCTGCCCAAGCTTCACCACGTCCCCCCCTCGCACTGTTCCACGTGGAACACCCGTTTTCCAACAGAATTTCCGCAGTTCACCTGATGTTCCACGTGAAACATCTTGCGCCCAGCAGGCGGCTCTGTTAGTTTCCCTGGGTTGGGGAGACTGTCTTGGCCCGGGTCATTGCTGTTGCTAACCAAAAGGGTGGGGTAGGCAAGACCACAACCGCAGTTAACCTCGCAGCCTGCCTCGCAGCTGCTGAGCAGTCCACTCTCCTCATTGATTGCGATTCCCAGGCCAATGCTACTGCCGCTATCGGATTCCAAAAGGATCCCTCCCGCCGTACTATCTATCACGCCTTGATTCTGCACGAGCCTTTTGAGAAATTGGTCCAAAAGTCGCAAGTTGAGGGCCTGGATGTCGTCCCAGCCGACAAAAACCTTGCGGGAGCGGCGGTAGAGCTCGTCCTTGCGGAAAGCCGTGAGTACAAACTGCAAGCCTTCTTGCAAGATGTTCGGCCAAATTACAAATTCATTGTGTTGGATTGTCCACCTGCTTTGGATCTGCTGACCTTAAATGCGCTGGTCGCGGCCGATTCCGTGATGATCCCGATCCAGTGCGAATACCTGGCGCTGGAAGGCGTGTCGGAATTGCTGGATACCCTGATGCGTATTCGCCGCACGCTCAATCCCAGCCTTGAGATTGAAGGCATTCTCCTCACGATGTACGATGAGCGCACCACTCTTTCAAAGCAAGTGGCCACCGACCTACGCAGTTTCTTCGGCACCCAGGTCTTCCAGAGCTTGATCCCGCGCAACGTTCGCCTTGCCGAAGCACCTAGTTTTGGTAAGCCTATTATTTTCTATGATATACACAGTAAGGGCGCTGAAGGCTACACACAGCTCGCCCAGGAGGTTATCAGCAATGCCGAGAAACGCGTTGGGGCGGGGGCTCGGAGCGCTCATTCGGGAGCCTGAACCGACAGCTTCAGCAACGCCAGCCACATCGACAACTCCGCACGCCGCTCCCCTGGCGCACAGCTCGGGCGGTGCTGTAGCAGCGGCCGCACCGGCCTTGAGTCCCGCACCTTCGGGTCCGCTGCAGATCGACATCGACCTCATCGACCCCAGCCCCTATCAGCCGCGCACGCGGTTCCGCGAAGAGGCACTCGATGAACTGGCCCGCTCAATTCGAACCAGCGGCATCATCCAGCCACTCGTCGTGCGCTCGATTGGCCAGCGCTTCCAGCTGATCGCCGGTGAGCGCCGGTGGCGTGCTGCACAGCGTGCCGGCCTCAACAAGGTTTCGTCCATCGTTCGCCAGGTTTCCGATGAGTTGGCGCTCGAGATGACGCTCGTCGAAAACATCCAGCGCGAAGACCTGAACGCCATGGAAGCCGCGCGCGCATTCGAGCGATTGATGGACGAGTTTCAGCTCACCCAGGAATCGGTGGCCGAGCGCACGGGCAAAGATCGCGCCACGGTCGCCAACGCCATCCGGTTGCTGAAGCTTGAGCCGACCATTCAGGAATGGATTGAAGAAGGAAAGCTCACTGCGGGTCACGGCCGCGCGCTCCTCGCCGTTGCCGAGCCGCAATTGCGCATGCGCTACGCGCAACGCGCCGCTCGCGGCGGGCTCACGGTGCGCCAGATTGAGCGCCTGGCTTCACGACGCAGCCGTGGCGCAAAACTCCCCGCCGAGATCCATGTTGATCCCAACATCCGCGAAGCTGTGGAAGAACTCCAGCGACACCTCGGCACAAAGGTGCTGCTGCACCAGAAAACGAAATCACGGCCGGGCCAGCTCATTCTGGAATTTTACGACGACGCGCAACTCATGGGCATCTACGATCGCCTGATGAAATAAAGCCGTACCAGCGGCGCGCTGCCACTGCACCAAGGTTCAGGCATTTCATTCGACAACTCGCTTTGCAACGTGCGTTGACTTCTCGCCGCTTCACGTTACATTGGAACCAGTACACACAGGGAGTCTAACCATGGCATGGAAGTGGCCCAGTACATCAAAAGATGGCGCCAGTGAAGAGTGGACTGGCTTCATCGATCAGGGCGTGTCGCTGGAAGGCACGCTGACGCTCACCGGAACGTTTCGCGTTGACGGACACATCAAGGGCAACATCATTTCTGAACAGACAGTGATCCTCGGCGAAAACGCGAAAGTCGAAGGACAGATCGAAGGCAACCGCGTCGTAATCGCGGGCCGGTTTGATGGCGTAATTTTCGCCAAAGGCCGCGTGGAGATTCAACCCAAGGGAGTCGTAACGGGCGAAGTTCACTCACCTTGCATGGTCATCGATCCTGGCGGCATCTTTGATGGGCGTTGCCACATGCTGGCGTCCTCGGAGGCAGCAGCCGGGGTGACGATTCCAATACGAGCCGTGAGCCAGGCGTAAAGCCACATGTGCTGCCATGGAAACTGACCAGTTCTAGTAACCATTAACTTACCATACAACGGTTAGCACACTCTGCCCTTGGCCCTTCAATAGGCGAAGAGGGTCCCTTAGCAAGGCACTCCGACGACGACTCACGTTAAGGCGCGTCCGGCATTCTGAAGGCCAGCTTGGATGTTTGCCTCCCAATCCAAATGGGGAACCTTGGAGCTCGCCGCAGCCCAATAGAATTTCGACGCCTCTCCGGGGCCATTCAGCTCTTTCAAGCACAGCCGCCTATCCGCCACCAGCTCCAGCACCGATTATTCTCACTTGCAATCAGCCTCCGCGCAGAACCAATTCGGGGGGAAGCGCCGAGTAGAATTGTGGGCCCGATTGACACTCCTTGACTGGCAGACTATCGTTCGGAAGGTGTGATTAAGAGGCAAAATTCATGAAGCTTTTGGTGATTGGCGGCGGCGGACGCGAACACGCTCTGGTATGGAAACTCCAGCAAAGTGCGGGTGTCGAGAAGGTCTGGTGCGTGCCCGGCAATGGCGGAATTGCAGATGAGGCTGAATGTGTAGCTGCGGATGCAGGCGACGTCTCGGCGCTGGTGGGGCTGGCCGAGAAGATTTCCCCCGATTTGACGGTCGTGGGGCCAGAACTTCCCTTGGTAAACGGCTTGACCGACGCCTTCAGGCAACGCAAGTACGCGGTGGTTGGGCCGTCGCAACGAGCGGCACAACTCGAAGGCAGCAAGATCTTCGCGAAGGAGTTCCTGCAGCGGCACAACATTCCCACGGCGGCGATGTATGGCTCCTACGATTCACCGGGGGCCACGTATTCGGCGCTTTGCGCTGTGGATTGGCCCGTGGTCATCAAAGCCGATGGCCTCTGTGCGGGAAAAGGCGTGTATTTGGCGGACGATCCCGACGCCGCGACGGGATTCATCGAGCGTGTCATGGAAAGAAACGAACTGGGCGCAGGCGGCAAACGCATCCTGCTTGAAGAAACCCTGGAAGGCGATGAGCTATCGTTTATCCTGCTGACGGACGGGGAGCGTTCTTCATCCCTTGTGCCTACACGGGACCACAAGCGCGTCTTTGACAACAATAAAGGGCCGAACACAGGCGGTATGGGCGCGTATTCCTCGGACGAGCTTCTGCCCCAAGCATTGCGCCAGACTATTCAAACCACAATCGTGGAACCTACTTTGCAGGGCCTGGCGAAAGATGGCCTGCACTATCAAGGCTTCCTCTACGTGGGCCTGATGCTGACTAAGAAGGGGCCCAAGGTGTTGGAGTTCAATTGCCGTTTGGGGGATCCCGAAACACAGGCGATTGCCGCGCGCATGGATTTTGACTTGGCCGAGGTGCTTGCCGACGTTGCGGCGGAGAAATTGGACTCCGCCAAGCTGAAGTGGAAGCGCGGCGCCAGTGCTTGTGTGGTGCTGGCATCCGGCGGGTATCCGGGGAAATTTGAAACCGGCAGAGAAATCAAGGGGCTCGCCGAGGCGGGGCAAATTCCCGATGTGAAGATATTGCACGCAGGAACGCGCCGGCAAGGTAATGCTGTCGTCACGAGTGGCGGGCGAGTCCTAGGCGTTACGGCAGCCGGCGATTCACTTCCCTCAGCTCTTCAGAAAGTCTACCAGGCCGCCTCGATGATTCATTTTGACGGCATGCACTACCGCAAAGACATCGGCCACCACCAACAACAAAGCACGGCCGCGGGCGACTGACGTCTTTGGCAAGAATCCTGCACCTTTTCCGCGCACCGACACGCCATGCGCCCATGGAAGAACTCGCGGACGCCTGCGCCGTCGAGAATTCGGGATTGCAGGGCTGTGCCCACGCGCGCCCGGGAGGCAGGCGCCAGGTGCTGCTCGTCGATGTTGAAACGCTTGAGAGCATGAATCTGGCCCCCGGAATCATTCGAGAAAACATCACTACACAGGGCCTAGATGTAAGCGCCTTGCTGGTGGGGCAGAAATTGCGCATGGGCGGTGTGCTTCTGGAGGTCAGCGCCGTCTGCGAACCTTGCGAGGTGATGGAGACGATCCGCCCCGGCTTGCGACAAGAACTGCAGGGGCGACGCGGGATGCTGTGCCGGGTCTTAAGTGGCGGCACGGTGCAGCGCGGGGAGGTGATCGTTTTGCAGGCAGCGCGAAACACGCCACGGCCGGACGCGGGATCTTAGGGCGTTGGCTTGCGCCGCAGCGTGGGCGCGTTTGGAGGCCGATTCTTGTCCTCGACCGGTTTTTCCTTCTCGATAGGCTCCTCCGGCGGAACAATCCACTGGAACGTGCCGGCCTCACCCATGGTTCCCTCGAAGTAGTTCCCTCCGCCCGCCAGGAGCGGCAAAACCGCACGCATGAAATCAGCCGAATCTTTGCTGTCGGCCTTTTGCGCCTGGCCGTGCTCGATCAACTCGATCACCTTCGCAAAACGCTGCTCGGAAGACTTCAGGCGCGCGATGCGGGGATCGTTCTGCTGAACTAGCCCCAGGAGAGGCGCATCCTGGGAATCGTTCGGAAAACGCACCTCGACCAGTGAGTGCGCCTCGTGCTTTTCCGGGGGATAGAGCTGTGTAAACCGCGGGCGTAACGGGCGCGTCTGCAGGTAATCGGCTTGCGCGCCGATGGAATTCTGTTCCACGCGATATTCAATCAGCCAGACTTCCGGGCCATACTGCTTTGGCGCATAGCCGATCAGCACGATTTCCAGGAGCGGTTCGTCGGGTTTCAAATCAATTTTGTGGTGAAGCTGAGACACGAGCGGACGCAGCTTTTCGAGGAATATCTCGCCAAGCTGATCCAGGTCGCTTTCGCTGCCGACAGGCTGCTGGTAGTGCGGGTCGGCCCGGCCGACATGTTCGATGTCGCGATCCAGGCGAATGGGCCGCGGCTGGGCGGGCAACTGCCACTCTTCGGCACCGAAGAGAATGCCGATATGCCCGGGGTCTATCTCCGCCACCCGCGGGGGGACGCCATTTGCTTCCAGCGGTTGGTTGATCGCGCCAAAGATGATGGAGTCGCGGGCTACGTGGACGAGGACTCGTCCGCCCGACAGGTTGGCGACAATCTCGTCCTCCTGTGCCCAAGCGGACGCAGTGGCCAACAGCATTCCGCCAATGAGCAACAACCCTCGCATCGCTTTCCTTTCAATCACAGGCCCGGCGCCTGTTGTCCCTAGCATACCCCGCGCCCCGGTGGGGTGTTCAAGCAAACGTGGCCGCCGGGGCATCAGCATTTACCGCGCGGCGTTCCTTCCGGTAAAATGGAGAAACACTTACAAGACAAGAGAAAACATCACACTATGGGACTTCGGAAGCTCAAAAGCATTCAGCATAACGGTAAGAGCGTGGCGGCCATCCTGGAGGCGCATGAGCGCTTCTTCAGCGGGAAAGAAGGCGGAGCGCGGGCCGATCTCACCGGCGCGAACCTTTCTCGCGTGGATTTTACGAAGATCAATCTTGCTGGGGCCATTCTGCGCAATGCCGATCTTGAAGGAGGCGACCTTCGCGGCGCGCGCCTGCCGGGCGCGGACCTCAGCGGGGCGCGGCTGCGCAAAGCCGATTTGCGCGGCACGGACATGACCGAGGCGGTGCTTCGGGGGGCGGACCTCAGCGAGGCGCAAGCCAGCGGCGTGGAATTCTTCCGATGCAACCTGACCGGGGCTAATTTCCAGAACGCTTCGCTGCGGAATGCCAACTTCCGCGATGCACGTCTGGATGGCGCGAAATTTTCTGGTGCGGATATGGGCATCAGCATTCTACGCGAGACGGATCTGAGCAAGGTGGATTTGACCGGCGTGGATCTGTCCACGGCGCTCCTGCCCCCGGGATACACGGCGAAGTCGCGCGGAGCATAAGGGCCGCGAGGCCTGCGGCCTCGCTTTGCACCATGGGCGGAATCGACGGGGATGGCAAATCGCCGGAGCGCGTGTTAGCCTCTCGCGAAGCCCACCATTCAGGGGAAACCTTGGCGACCATCTCCACACAATTGGACCTGCCCGGCGTACGCGAGCGCGTGCTGGAGGTGCTGCGCGGGCTCCTCGAAGAACTCGGCAGCCAAGGCGCTATTCCACAGCTCTCCATCACCTCCAACCTCGATCGCGATTTGGGGCTTGGTAGCCTGGAGCGCGTGGAACTCCTCACGCGGCTGGAGAGCGCCTTCGACGTGCGGCTTCCCGACACGCTCGCGGCAGAAGCCAGCACGCCCGAAGAACTTATCCGTGCCATCCTGACGGCTCCGGGCACGACTGTGAGCGAAGAGGAAGAGACCTCCGCATTGCGCGCGTCTACGGCAGGCCAGGCATTGCAGCGAGAAGCCGGGGATTCCATTGTCGAGAAAGCGGAAACGCTGATCGATGTCATGCGCTACCGCGGAATTCACGACGCCGACCGCCCGCACCTGCTGATCACCGAGGACGACGAACGGGGCGAGCATCACTACTCGCTGACGTTCGGCGAGCTCTACACCGCCGCACAAAAGTGCGCCGAAGAGCTGGCGCGGCGAGGCGTTCCCGCGGGAGGGCGCGTGTCGCTGATGCTGCCCACTTCGCGGCAGTTTTTCATTTGTTACATCGGCATTTTACTGGCCGGCGCCATTCCCGTGCCCATCTACCCACCGTTCCGCGCGGACCGCATCGAGGAGTATGCGCAGCGGCAGGCCGCTATTCTGAATAACGCGCGAGTATGCCTGCTACTGACGTTTCGTCGCGCGGAAGCCGTCGCCAAACTACTGAAGCCGCGCGTGAAATCGCTGCTGGGAGTCGTGGACGCACGGAAGTTACTGGAAGCCGCCGAAAAAGAGCCGCCGCCCGCACCTGGCGCATTGCCCGTGTTCCTGTCAGGCAGCCGCATGCGCAAGGGCAGCGACATCGCGCTGCTGCAGTACACCTCAGGCTCTACAGGCAATCCGAAGGGCGTGGTGCTGACGCACGCAAATCTTCTGGCGAACATGCGCGCCCTCGCGCAAGCGGTGCAACTCGGCCCGGGAGATGCCGCCGTAAGCTGGCTGCCGCTCTATCACGACATGGGTTTGATTGGCGCGTGGCTCACTCTGTTTCTCCACGGCCTTCCAGTGGTGGTGATGTCACCGCTCGCTTTTCTGACGCGCCCCGAGCGCTGGCTGCAGGCGTTCAGCAGACATAAGGGGACTATCGCCGCGGCTCCTAATTTTGCCTACGAACTTTGCGTGCGCAAAATATCCGATAAGGCGATGGAAGGAATTGACCTCAGCTCCTGGCGCGCGGCGCTGAATGGCTCGGAGCCGGTAAATCCGGAAACGCTCGAGCGCTTTGTTCAGCGTTTCGGAATGTACGGCTTCCGGCGGGAATCGCTGTTGCCGGTTTATGGGCTCGCGGAGACGTCTTTGGGCCTAACCGTGCCGCCGCTCGATCGCGGGCCGCTAGTGGATTGCGTGGGGCGCGACGCTTTCACGATGCAGGGGCGCGCCGTTCCCGCATCCTCGGACGATGAGGGAAGCATCTCGTTTGTCTCGTCGGGGAAGCCGTTGGCAGGCCATGATGTGCTTATCGTGGATGCCTCGGGAAACGAACTGCCGGACCGCAGGGAGGGTTTTCTGTGGTTCCGCGGACCTTCAACGACGAGCGGCTATTTCAGCAATCCGGAAGAGACCGCGAAGCTCTTTCCGTGTGGACCGGCAACCACGCCGGGCGAGTATCCGTGGCTGAATTCCGGCGACCGCGCCTATCGTGCGGATGGCGAACTCTACGTCACCGGCCGCGTGAAAGACATCATCATCAAAGGCGGACGGAATCTTTATCCGCACGAAGTGGAAGAGCTGGCGTCGAACGTCGAGGGAATCCGCAAAGGTTGCGTGGTGGCGTTTGGATTGAAGGATGAGGATAGCGGGACGGAGAAGCTGGTGATCGTCGCGGAATCGCGAGAAACGCAAGCGTCCGACCGTGCCGCGATTGCCGCGAAGATTACGGACCAGGTTTCGCGCGGCCTGGGCCTTCCGCCCGATCGCGTGGAGTTGATTCCGCCCGGCAGCATTCCCAAAACGTCCAGTGGCAAATTGCGCCGCGATGAAACGAAACAGCTCTACCTGGCGGGCACGCTGACGGCGGCGAAGCCTCCGGCATGGCTGCAGATTGCGCGTCTGGGCCTGGGTTCCTCCGTAAAAGGGGCGTGGCGCACCATTTGGAGCGGCCTGCGCAAGGCATTTGAGAAGGTCTACGGTGTCTATTTCATTGTCGTGTTTTTGCTCTGGATTGTGCCCACGTGGCTAATGGTGAGGCAATTCAAGGATCCCAAGGCGGCGGGGCGCTTCACTTCGGCGGCGCTGAAGGTCCTGTTTGTGCTTGTGGGAATTCGCGTGAAGGTTGTCGGAAAAGAGTATATGGATACGCCGGGGGCAAAGGTTTATGCCTCCAACCACGCCAGCTACTTCGACGTGCTGCCGTTGATGATGGGCCTGGGCGTGCCGTATCGCTTCGTTGCCAAGGGTGAAGTGAACGCGATGCCGCTCATTGGGACTTTTCTCAGCAAAATGGGGCATCTTTCGTTCGATCGCCATGATCCTGGCTCGCGGCTGCGCCAGGTGCATGAGATTGAGCAGTGTTTGCGGCAGGGCGACTCCGTGTTCGTTTTTCCCGAGGGCACCTTCGTGCCGGAGGAAGGCGTGCGGCCATTTCAGCTCGGAGCGTTTCGCGGGGCCGTAGCCACGGGCGCGCCGGTTGTGCCGGTATCGCTGGCCGGTACGCGGAGGTTTCTACGCGACCGAACATTCTTGCCGCGCCCGACGAGTGTCACGATTACGCTTTCGCCGCCGATTTATCCTTCGGCTGCGATGCCCAGCGGTGGTCCTCGCCATTTACCGGAGATTGTCCGGCTGCGCGATCTTTCCCGCGAAGCAATCGCGCGCCATTCGGGCGAGCCAATTACCTAAGCCGCGTTTCAAGGCGATGCCACAATCTCTGACTCATCCCAATAAATGTCATTCCGAGCCCGGTTTGCTTTTTGAACGGGCGAGGAATCTGCTTTTTCTGATCGTTCGCTGAAAGCATATCCCTCGCTGCGCTCGGGATGACAATGAAGTGCTGTTTTCCCCCAGACTGCCACGCATGTTGGCGAAGATACGCGCTCAGCGATTCAGCGTATAGATCACGCTGATCTGCGTGTCGACCTCGACGGCCTGCCCATCCAGGTAGGTGGGCCGGTAACGCCAGTCGCGAACCGCTGCAAGCGCCGAGGCATAGAAGAGCGGATCGCCGGACACTACTTCCAGCGCTTGGATCGAGCCATCCGTTGCAATGATGGCGTGAAGCTCCACGCGGCCTTCGCGGTGCATCTGCAAAGGCAGCGTCGGATAGACCGGCTCCACGCGATGAACCAATGAGGCTGCTTCGATGTGGCCGAGGCTGATGCGCATTTTCTCAGTGTGCACCACGACTGGCTGCGGTGGCTCAGGGTCTCTCTTCGGCCCTGCGATGGGAAGGGTGCCTGGAACATACGGTCCAACCGGTACCCCTGGGATATACAGACCGGGCTCGCCCGGGCCACTGGTCGGGTGTCCAGGATCGCCGGGTGTGACAGTTGGGGGGATACGCGGAGGCTCGCAGATCCGGCAGGCCGGGGGAGTCTTCCCCAATGGTGTGGTGTCAGCAATCTGGCGAACGGGCCCCCCGGAATACAAGTAGGGTGCGACGGGTGTGAAGACGGTAGCCGCGAGGCGTGCGCCGTGGCTCAGCAACGGGTACAGCACCAGAGTGGCGAGTACGAGTATCTGTACGACGATGGACACAATCAGCGCGCGGCGGCGTGCCTTGCGTGCGCCCTTTTCCTCTTCCGCGTTGCCTTCCATCAAGCAACTTGTCAGAGAACCCAGAACTTCTTTGGAGACACTCGTTCGGTCTTGACTCATCACACACCTCCGTAGACTGGTCCGCGAGCGGCGGGGAAGTTTTGCGGCACCAGCCTCCTGTGGTTGCCTACAGGAGGCCGGCGCCGCGCTCGCAGGGATGTGAGGTGCGCGCGTCCTCTATTCCATTGG
>Ga0209517_10000651_pt1 | contig 57862 bp, 44 predicted proteins | sample PeaSoiMetSII2010_FD_187695 | JGI IMG/M metagenome (GOLD analysis project Ga0209517, IMG submission 187695) | Peat soil microbial communities from Weissenstadt, Germany - SII-2010 (SPAdes) (version 2) | ecosystem: Environmental > Terrestrial > Soil > Wetlands > Peat | place: Germany...
GAGCCGTGGCAGCCGAACGGGAGGCCACCGCGAAGGCCGCCGCGGAGCGAGCGGCGCGGGAAGAGTCCGACGCCATTGCAGGGTTTATGGGCGAGGTGTTTCAGAGCCCGGACCCGGCGATCGATGGGCGGACAATCACGGTCGCGGCGACGCTCGATCGGGCGGCGACGAGGTTGGAGACCGACCTTGCCAGCCAGCCGGAACTGCGGGCGCAACTCCAGGCGACCCTCGGCCGGACCTATTATGCCCTGGGACTCTATCGCGAGGCCGTCCAGTTGCAGGAGAAGGCACGCGATTACTACCTGGCGAACTCCGGCCCGGAGCACCCCAAAACGCTCGCGGCGCTGCACAACCTGGCGACTTACTACTACGCCGCCGGCCGCCGGGAAGACGCGCTCAAGGTGCGGGACGGAGTACTGACGCTGCGCCGGAAGGTGCTCGGCCCCGAGCACCCGGACACGCTCGCGGCGATGAGCGCCATGGCCAGCTCATGCGCCACAGCCGGGCGCGGGGGCGAGGCGCTCAAGCTGCGGGAGGAGGCGCTGACGCTCCGCCGCAAGGTATCTGGGCCGGACCACCCGGCAACGGTCTCGGCGATGCTCAGCCTCGCAACTTCATACGAAACCGCGGGTCGCCGACAGGAAGCACTGAAGCTGAAGGAGGAGGCGCTGAGGTTCTATCGCGAAACACTCAAGCCGGGTCACCCCGACCTGGTCGGGGTGATGAACAACGTGGCATTTTCATACGATGTCGCGGGCCGCCGCGCCGAGGCGCTCAAGCTGAGGGAGGAGGCGTTGACGCTCAGCCGGAAGGTGCTCGGGCCGGAACACCCGACCACTCTTGCGGTGATGAGCAGCCTGGCATTTTCATACGATGATGCGGGGCGCGGCAATGAGGGGCTGAAGCTGCGGGAAGAAGTACTTGGGGTCCGGCGCAAGGTGCTTGGCCCGGGACACCCTGACACGACTGGCATAATGAAAGAGCTGGCATCTTACTACTACAGCCATTTCGGAAGGAAAGAGGAGGGGCTCAAGCTCCAGGAGGAGTTGGTCCCGCTCCTGCGCCAGCGGCTTGGTCCCGAGAACCCCGAGACCCTCAGAACCATGGGCGATCTGGCCAATTATTACTCTGGGCTCAACCGCCCGGACGAAGCGCTCAGGCTTCGGGAGGAGGTGCTGGCCTTGAGGATTAAGGTGCTCGGGATGGAGCATCCCGAAACCCTGGAAGCGATGAACGACCTGGCGCAGTCATACGCGACGGGCGGCCGCCGAGACGAGGCGCCCAAATTGTGGGGGCAGGTGCTGACGGGGCTTGAAGAACGGTCCAGGGAAAAACCTGCTGACTCGGTCCTCGCCATGAAGGTCGCCGCGCTCGAGGTCTGGTTCGCGAAAGAGGCGGACTATGCGACGACCTGCCGCCGAATGCTCCAATGGGCCGCGGACCAGACCGGTCCTGACGCTGCCGAGCGCGCCGCCAAGATCACGAACCTGCGGCCCTCTGCCGACCCGAAGTTGCTCCAAGCCGCGCTCGCGCTCGCCCGACGGTCGGTGGAGACCGGCCACACGAATTCCTTCTTTCCCTGGTACCAACTGAGCCTGGGGATGGCCGCATACCGGAACGGCCACTATCCGGAGGCCGACCGGTTGCTCAGTGCAGCGGAGCTGGGAAGCACAAATACATGGCGGCCGGAGATCCGAGCCGGCACTGCAAAGTTCTACCGCGCGATGAGCCTGTTTCAGCAAGGCAAGGGAACCGAAGCCAGCCAGCTTTTCACCGCAGCGGCGGCGGCGATGAAACCCCTGCCCGCCCCAGACCAGTGGCCCCTCACCGGTCGCGCGGACCATGACGACCTTATCCTCTGGCTTGCCTGCAAGGAAGCCAAGGCGCTCCTGAACGCACCGGGCACGGCCAGACCATGATCCTGTGTTTGGGCTGAATGAAAACTTGGCAAAGCGTGGGGTGCGCTGGATGAGAGGGTCGCCCAACACAGACAGTTTCTCATGCAAACGGCTCCGAACACCCCCAATTATCAGGCGAAGGTCCAAGAGGAAGTCGGAGCGATCGGTCGCGAGTCATCGAGTTAAGTTCGTTGCTTGGGCCGCCGGAGGAGCGCAGCCATCTGGCAAGGTCTGTAACCGCCGAACTGGCTGAGGGCCAGTGCCGGGTAGTCTGCTGCGTTCGGCTTTTGAGCGCAAAAATGCGGCTGCCCCGATGATACAGCCGCAGCCAAGGGCTCCGTAACCCACCTTCCCCGGTAAGGAGAACGATGATTCCATAAACCCGAAGACACCAAACATGGCGCTAGCAAGCAGTGCCGCGCCTGCCAGGGTGGGCGCAAGCGGCCGATGTAAGAATGCGACTATCCCGATCAGGTAGCCGTAAGCCAGGGCGCCGCAGCCCACGAGCCACGGCACCTGATTAAACACGGAAAGGGAGCACAAGGCGACAGCCAGCAGAGCAACTGCTGCCAGGGCGAGCGCAAGTGGCCGACGTAACAAGGCAACTGCCCCGGTCAGGCAGCCGCAGCCGAGCGCTCCGTAACCTGCTTTCCACAGCCATCCATTGCCGGGCTCGAACGAGGCGAGAAAGCCGAAGACGCAAAACAGAGCGATGCTGAGCAGCACGAAGGCTCCAAGGATTCGCAGAAGTGTGTTCATAATGCGGTATAAGTGTTCATATCGCAACTATAGGCCCGGCCAGCCAAAGGCTTAAATTGATAAAACTACGCCTGCGTTCGGATTTTTCGATGCCTGCGCATGGATGGGGCCGGCGCTAATCCCCCACCCGCTACATGCTTCCGGCACAGTCCGGCTCGTCAGGGAGCATAGCTTGCCGCATTAAACCCTTTGGCGACTTTGCGGACTAGCGCCCGCGGCGCAAACCGTACTGAAATCGCCATCAATTTATTGCGCCAGCCCGCGACAGCGACGACTTTGCCGTTGCGGAACGCACGGTGACCAATCCGGGCGACGGAATCAGCCGACATGGAAAACCGCACGAAGCGGCGAGAGAATCGGCCCTTGGCTGCCTCGGCAAAGTTCGTGGCCGTGGCGCCAGGGCATAGCGCGGTGACCGTTACTCCAGTGCCCGCCAGCTCCTCCGCTAACGCCTCGGTGAAAGAGAGCACGTACGCTTTGGTTGCGAAATAGACCGCCATCAGGGGGCCGGGCTGAAAACCGGCGGTTGAGGCAACATTCAGGATACCCCCACGGCGGCGCTCGATCATCCCGGGGAGGAAAAGACGCGTGAGCTGGGTGAGAGCCGTGATATTGACTTGCAGCATCTCGAGCTGACGGTCGAGGGGCAAGGTCGCGAAGAGGCCATGAGCGCCAAAGCCGGCGTTGTTGACGAGCACATGAACCTTAGTGCCGTTTGCCTCGAGCTGGGTGAAGATTCGGGAAGGTGCGCCTGGTTCCGAAAGGTCGGCCGTAAGGACTTCCGATTGAGTCTTGTGGGCCTGTCTCAATTCGTCCGCCAGGGATTGGAGCGCCTGACGCTTGCGTGCCAGCAAGATGAGCCGGCAGCCATCGGCGGCAAAGCATTTGGCCAATTCGCGACCGATGCCCGACGAGGCTCCGGTGATCAGGACGGTTTCGACATTCATGCTGACCTAAGGGGATAATGGTGCGCACCAAAGAGTCGAAACGCAATACCGCCCGAGATATTTTCAAGACACACTCTAAGTTGCCCCAGTTACCGGCGGCGCTGGCGTGGTCGAGGCAGGAGTTGCCGGGGACGCTTTGATGAAAGCCGGTAATCCAACCAGGAGCAGCACCAACCCTGAAAGGTCCAGCCACCAGGGTTGAAATACAACGCTGGTGGTTTCCGAGGTGCCCACCAGACCGGGCAAATCCACTGGCAGGAGGGTACAAGCAATGGCGAGACCATTGGAAAAGGCGTGGGCCAGCACACAAAGCCACACCGAGCCGGTGCGCATGTAAAACCAGCCGAATGCAATGCCCAGGAACAAAGATGAAACGAATTGCCAGGGATTCGCGTGGAGCGCTGCAAAGAGAACAGCGGTCAGGACGACAGCCACAGTGGGCCGATGTCTGCTCAGGAAACCCCGTAAAATAATGCCCCGGAACAGCAGTTCTTCAGTGACGGGTGCGACAATCACCAGGAGAACTATACGGGAGAATAATGCGTTCTTGGTATAAATCACATCCTCAAAGAACTCCGCCAGCCAGTGCGGCACGGGCAACAGCGCCCGAAGCACGTTATCGGCGTCCGACAAAAGAACATCGGTGCCCAGGAGAGTAATGGCAACCCCAACCACCTGGAACACCGTAATTCGACCGACGGGAAACGCACGACGGAATGGCAGCCGGTTGAGCCGAAGGCCAATTGCAACCGCCGCTCCGAAAGCTACTAGGTTGATGCCGCCCATCACGAGGGGCTGTCGTTCCAGGTGCGGGGCTGAGTGGTGCAAAAAACGCTCGACGAGGACATCGAGGAGGCCCAGGACTATCTGGACGAGAACGACCAGGCCCACCAGGAGGACGGCCATCCAAAATCCGGGCCTCGGCAGTTTTTGTTCCACCCCGTTCATCTTGGCATCATTTTAGAGAACGACTAGTCCATTTTTATCTGAGCCGCAACCGCGCAGGCTGCACGATGCTGGGGGACACCCGAATTAGCTTGTGCAGGCGAACGGGTGAGCGTACATCCCGCTGGTTGTGCGGTGAAGACGTCAGCCTTGAGTTTTTGTTCTTACTTGAGTAGCCTTTCACTTGGGCTCGGCCTGCTCAGCGGGGTGGTTCCAGTCAGCTCCTCGGCCCAGACAATTCGTTGGGAACCCATTGGCATCTCGGGGGGTGGCGGCATGTTCACGCCCGCAATTTCTCCGGCCAATCCGAACTTGATGATGCTCAATTGCGACATGAGCGCAGCCTACCTCTCGGAAGACGGCGGACACAACTGGCGGATGATCCACCACGCCCAGCTTCGCAGCGACACCGACTGCCGACCGGCGTTTCATCCGACCGATCCCAACGTTATCTACGCCTCCTCCGGCGGACGGCTTAAGATCAGCCGGGACCGGGGCAAGACTTTCGCGCCCATCGGCGACCTCAAGGATTCTTTGGGCGGAGAGATCGCGATCAATCCATCGGAGCCAAAGGTCATGCTGGCGGGCTCGCGCAGTGGCCGCTGCTGGCTCTCGCACGATGGGGGCGGAACGTGGACGATCTGCCAGGGGCCGGCGGGCCAGGTGATTGCCTTTCACTTTGATCGCACGGTGCAGGGCCATTCGATGTTCGCCGCCACGGAGCGTGGCGTTTGGCGATCCGACGATGGTGGGCAAACCTGGTCTGAGAAAACGCGGGGCCTGCCCTGGACGCAGATTCAAGGGTTCGCGGGTGGCTCGGACGCGACGAAGCGGCTGGTGATGCTGTACTGCTCGATCCACAGCCGGGAGGAAAACGGGATGTTCCGGGGCGGCCTGTATCGCTCGCGGGATCGCGGCGAGACCTGGGAATCAGCCATGGGCCAGGGCCTCAATACCGAGACCAAGCAAGCCGACCAGTGGGCCTTCGGTTCCATTGCGCAATACAACCAACTGCTCGCGACCGACGCGAAGCCGCTCACAGTCTATGCCTTCAACACCAGCACCGGATTTCATCCGCCGCACAGTGACACGGTTTACCGCAGCGACGACGGAGGGCAGACCTGGTGTGCCACTTACTTCCAGGACCCGCGCTTCCAAAGTTACAATGTGACGCCGGACTGGGAAACCGCTTCCTGCGGACAGTGCTTCAAGGGTGGGGAGACGCCATTCGGCGTGGCCATCTGCAACACCGACCCCGATCGTGTGATCCTCGTGCGCAACGAACCGCACCTCACTCACGACGGTGGCGCAACCTGGTTTGGCGGGCACACCTATCCGGCGGCCGGGCAAAAACCCGGTCCGGGCTCGGCCTGGGTTTGCAACGGGCTGGTCGTCACCACGACCTGGCATTTTTATATCGACCCGTTCGAGACCAATCGCCAGTACATTTGCTATACCGACATCGGCCTGGCCCGTTCCACCGACGCGGGGCGGACGTAGGTTTGGTGGGACCCGAAGTCGTGGCCGCCGTGGCGGAACACATGTTACGAAATGGCGTTTGATCCTGAAACGCCCGGCAAGATTTGGGGCGCGTTCTCCGACGTGCATGACATCCCCAACGACAACATTATCTCCGAGCGCCATGGCCACCGGCTTCCGGGCGGCGTCGGTTGGTCGCACGACTTCGGCGCGTCGTGGAAAAGCGAGTCGGAAGGCTTGCCGCGCAAACCGGTGACTTCCATCGTCGTCGATCCCCGGAGTCCGAAGAACGCTCGGACGCTCTACGCGGGCGTGTTTGACGAAGGGGTCTTCAAGTCCACCGACGACGGCAAGACTTGGACGCGGCAGAAAACCGGCCTGGGTCATCCGGACAATCTGCGCGTCTATCGTGTGATTCTCCACCATGACGGCGCGTTGTTTGCGGTCATCTGCGGCAAGCGGTCTGCCCCTGGCCAACCGCTCATGCCCGAAGGGGTCGGGCTTTATCGTTCCGAAGATGGGGCGGAGACTTGGGAAAAGGTCAATGTCTCGCAGCCTTTGCTTTACCTCAAAGACTTCTGCGTCGATCCCCGCGAGAGCCGGCGGATCTTGCTCGGCGCAGCGGACGCCGGCCGCGGCGACCAATCCGGCGGCCTTTACCTTACGAACGACGGTGGCCAAACCTGGCGGCGGATAGGCCGCGAAGGGCCGCAGACGTTCGGTGGCTACTTCCATCCGAAGCATGACGGCTGGATTTATATGACCCTGACCGAGGGGGCGCCAGGGGCGGGCCTCTGGCTGTCGCGGGACAACGGGGTAACCTGGCGAGCCTTCGGGGGATTGCCGTTCTCAAACATCCAACGGGTCGAATTCGACCCCGGCGACGACGCCGTGATCTACGTGACGACGTTTGGCGGCAGCGTGTGGCGCGGCCCGGCTATGCCCGCGGAACTATGAAGGAAATGATTGGAACAATGCTCCCAACCAATTAATTTCGGGGGGTGTTGCAAGAGAGTCCACGCTTCGAAAATCATTCCGGCAATTCAAGCGCCCGCCAAAAGTACCAAGCGGCCGTGGTGCGATGAGGCCGCCAACGCTCGCCGTATTCCAGGAGCTCCTTGGGCGTGGGCAAGTCCCGCCAGCCGTAAGTGCGAGCGAACCCTTTGCGCACACCGTAGTCCGTCACCGGCAAAACATCGGTCCGGCCCAAGGTGAAGATGAGCAGCATCTCGATGGTCCAAGGCCCGACGCCGCGCAAGGTGAGGAGCCGTTCTTGAATTTCGGTGTTGCTCATTTTGGTGATGGCGCGCGTGGTGGGCACGATGCCCTTGAGAACGCCGGCAGCGATATCCTTGAGGGCGGCGGTTTTGGCCTTGGACAAGCCGGCGCTGCGGAGCCGCTCCGCTGGGGTGTCCAGCAAATCTTCCGGTGACGGGAAGCGGCGGTTGGGATACAGCGCCTGGACCCGGCCAAGAATAGTGGCTGCGGCGGTGCCGTTCAGTTGCTGGTAAACGACGGATCGGACGAGCGCCTCGAAGGGGCTCCGGCGGCGCCTCGGTTTCAAAGCGCACGGTCCAACTTTCTTGATGAGCGCGCCTAACACCTCGTCGGCGCGAGTCAAATGTTCCAAGGCTTGCGGGGTCATTTCAAAAATCAACCAGCTAAGAGAGCGTCTTGACCGGCTCAACCCGGCGGATGAGCCAGTGGCCGTCGGTTTTCTTGAAGAGGACTTTCAATTCCTGCACGTACCGGTCCCGCTCGCCGTGAACGCTGGCCTTGGCGGTCAGGTCCACGGTCGCCGACTGTTTGTCCGGCCCGAGTGCAACGACGATGTCCGGGAACTCGACGCTTAGACCGGTGAGGGTGGACCTGGCACCTGCGGCGGCTTGCACCACGGCCTCGCGTCCGGCCAAGGTTTGTGGTGCGTAGCCAGGGGCATCGACGTTAATGACAACGTCGGGGGTAAAAAAGTCCCCCATCTTTTGAGCATTCCAGGCTTTGGCCAGCGGGCCTTCGTTGGGGGCGAAGGAGGCGGCTTGGGCCAACTCGGCGAGGCGCTTGCGGATGAGCCGTTCGGGACTGGGAAACAACCAGCCCCAGCTAAACCACAGCGCCATGCCAACGAGAATGGCTCCAATAAGGGGACGCCAGCGCAAGCGGCTCATAGCAAGACTTTGCCCTCGATCCGGTCCCGCTGCGTCTCGCCCATGGTATGGTCTTCGAGGGGCATGGAGCGGTTGTCTCCGACGACGAAGTATTGAGCGGGTCCAAGCGTGACGGGGGGGCGTTCCCAATTGCAGGGACCATGCACGTAGGGTTCGTCCAGGATGCGTCCGTTGATCAGCGCATGTCCCTGGTGGAAAGCCACGGTTTCACCCGGCAGTCCGACGATGCGCTTCATGTACATGACGTGCGGGCCAGCCAGGCGAATCGAGACCACATCGCCTCGCCGCGGCTCGTGTAAAACGTAAGCCAGGTGATTGACGAAATTCACGCGGCCGTCGCGGTACGTAGGAAACATGCTCACGCCCTGGACCTGGATCGGCCACAAAACGAAGAAGCGCACGAGCGCACAAACAACCACCAGGGCGATAATGCGCCCGACCGTGTGTTTGGGGTTGCGGCCCACCAGGACGATCTGCCACCACGCCGGGCGTGCTTTCGTCTCGACTTGGGTTGTCATGACCACTGCGTGCTGTTGGTACGATAATCGTGATAATTTGTCACGACTCGACCGCTCAGATAAGCACACAGGTCGCACAGGTTAGGCGGGAATTCAAGAATCTGCTTGTATTATGAGCGGGTCTGAAGTAGGCAAATTTGGTGCCGATTTACCTCCCACCCTTGTCGCGACGCCGCTTCCTGGGCCAGGCTCTCCGGGCTGGGGCCGCTGCCGCTTTCGGTCGTTCGTTGGTGGCGGAAGCCAAAAACGCCGACCCGGATTTTTGGGCACTGCTTTCAGACATTCACCTGGCGGCGAACCGGAACCAGGTTGAGCGACGGGTCAACATGGCTGAGCATTTCACCAAGGTATCGCAAGAGCTGCTGTCCCTGCCGAGGCGTCCGGCGGGCGTGTTCATTAATGGCGATTGCGCCTACGCAACGGGAGAGCGCGGCGATTATGCCGTGGTGGGGGAAATGCTGGGGCCGTTGCGGAAGAACCAGATGCCCATCCACTTGTCGTTGGGCAACCATGACAACCGCGAGCGCTTTTGGGAGGCGTTTCAGGAGGCCAAAGCCGCCCAACGACCGGTGGCGGATAAATACGTGGCGCTCCTGCCAACACCGCGAGCGAACTGGTTTATCCTTGATTCGCTCGAAACCACGGCCGTGACGCCCGGCCTGCTGGGCCGCGAGCAATTGGATTGGCTGGCCAAAACCCTCGATGCCAACCCGAACAAGCCTGCCCTCGTGATCATTCATCACAACCCAGGCCTGGGCGCCAACCTCGGCCTTAAGGATACCGCTCTCCTATTCGAGATCATTCGCCCGCGACGGCAGGTCAAAGCCTACCTTTTCGGCCACACGCATGCGTGGGAAGCGACTCAGGACGACACCGGCCTGCATTTGGTGAACCTGCCGGCCGTGGCCTACGTTTTCCGGGAGGGAGAGCCCTCGGGGTGGGTTCATGCCACTCTTCAAAACGATGGATTGCGGCTGGAGTTGCGCTGCGTGGATCACTCTCACAAAGCCCACGGCCAGGTTGTCCAGCTCAAGTGGCGCGCGGGCTGATGCAAGACTTCGGCGGCCTTACGACGGCACCCCAAGAGGACGGAAGTCAGTCGCTCGAGATTTAGTTCTAAAGCGCAGGGATTCCAGCAGTTTGCGGCCTTCGAAATCGCCGCTGGAAAAGGTGTTGAGCCAGATGCCATCGGCCAAGCGAGTGCGCGTCAGGGTGTAGGCCAGCTTCCTGAGGGAACCTATTACGCCCCCCAGTACGTCCACTTCCGAGCCCAAATGCAACTCTGCGTGAGCAATTTCGAACTCCTCCGCGTCGATCCAGAGGGTGCCCGAGATTCGGTTGAGCAGACGATCCACGATCCGGTGCGCCGGAGCCGTAGGGTCTTTGGGTTGGAATTGCAACCGGTAAGCGAGGCGGCCGTTGATCGGCTCCTGACCCGCTAGGGTAAAATTAAAGTGCGCCGCGATTTCGGGCGTTAAAAAGTTCTCGCGATTGTCCCCTTTGCCCGATTTGGATGTACCAACCACCATGCGGACATTCTGCTCGTTTTCGGCTTGCAGTTTGCTCTCCGCAGGCGCCGGCGGGTGGCCATTGACCTCGACCAGTTTCCCATAAGTGGAGCCGCCCCGAACCCAGACCTGGTAAACCCTTTCCTTTCGCTCCTTTACGTTTCCAGCCGCGTCCAACTGCTCGGTCACCGTAAGTTTGGTGAAGCTATAGCCCGTCTGCTCGGGACGCGCGGCGGCGTGCTCTGTCCGGGCCACGGCCCGTTGCATGATTTCATCGGCAGCCAAGTAGGTTTGGGCGTACGCCGCCCCTTGCGCCCAGCCCCACAGAGCGGCCAGAAGCCACAGCCTTTTGAACCCTTTTGACCAAACTACATTCATTCAGGCTCCATCATAACCTTAATTCGCGCCGAAATGCAAGCCGGTAAGCAGGGTAGCGCCGTGTGGCTCGTGTGGCTCTGAGTTGACGCACGTTGTGAGGGCAGATGCAGCCTGGCGCAGATCATGCACCCCACCCTAGCTGGGGCGAAAGGTCGAACGGCAGCAGGCAAGAACCATTCAGGACTTCTCTTCGCGGCCTTTCCGACTTTGGTCAAGAAGCAGCTTTTGCAATTCAGCCAGCGTCTTGGACTGGGAGGCCCCTTCGACCGTTTTTTCGGCGATGTCTTGGACTTTTTGATAGGCGGCTTCGAGTTGCTGGGCCAACTTGCTGTTGGACGCCAATAAGTCCTTGTTGGCTCGTTCGAGCGATTCGTTTCGGGCAGCCAGGACGTTGCGTTCGCCCTCAAATTGTTTGTGCGCGAGGTCCTCGCGACTTTTGGCCTCCAGCCGAAGCCTGTCAGTGGCTTCTTTGACTGCTTGACTGACGGCCGTTTCCAGATCTTTGGGAAAGGCCGCGGCTTTGGCGCGGAGTTCAGCCAGCTCGTGTTCCCTTTCCGCCAGCGATTTTTCCCGTTCGGAGAATTCCCTTTCGGCGGTCTCGCGCTTGAGTTTGATCTCCTTTTCCAACGCGGTCTTCTCATCGTTGAGTTTGTCTTTGACAGCCTGCTGCTCGCGTTTGAAGTTGTAATTAAAGTCTTCGCGAGCGCGATCCAATGCTTTCTTTTCAAGGGCGTCGCGCTCCTTGATTTCGGCCTCGTGGGTCTTTTTCTCCTCGTCCCATTCCGCGCGTTTGGAGTCCATTTCATTCTGCAATTGCTCGCGCTCATTCGTGATGTCGGTCTCGAACTCGGCGCGTTTCTGGTTTTGGGCTTCGATCAAGGCCGCGAGGCTCACGGCTGCTTTTTCGATGCCGTAAAGCTCTTTGATTTCCTGTTCCTTGCTCTGGACGGCCTTTTGGATGCTGCGGAATCTAGTAGATTCGCTGGCAAGCCGGTCGGAAATATCCGCCAGCATTTTGCCAATCTGCGACTTGAGATTGCCGATTTCGCGATCAATGCCATCGGACTCGACGGCAGTGGCCACCTTGACGGCTTCCTCGGCGCGTTTCTCTTCGAGCCTGCGCTCGGGCGCAAGCTCGGCAGCGCGTTCTTCCTGCAGTTGCTTGGCGAGGGCTTGATAAGCCTCCAGCATTTCCTGTTTGGTGTTCTTCTCGGAGAGCTTCTTCGTCGGCGCAGGTTTTTCAGACATAAAATTCGCAATTTCGGATTCTCGGTTTGCAACTTCCACCGTCAAGTTGCCCCGGACGCGCTTGGGTGAAAAGAAAAATCACCGGTCTCGATAGTTGGTTCTTGGAGAGCCCACTTTCGCTCTCGCGCATGCATTGGGACCATGAACCTGGGTTCTTAACGTAGGCCTTCAACTGGGCGGCGGTGTGCTTGGGGCTGGCGGGTCGGAGGCGGCCTGGGCGCAGGAGGGACAATCGGCGGCTTGGTTTCCTTCGGCTGGTTTAAGAGGAGCCAGGCGACGTAAGGGACACCCATTTCGTCTTTGAGGGTCACGCGCCAGCCTTCGAAGATGAGTTCCCAGACGCCCAAGCCCTTGCTCAAAGCGTAGCGAATGGCCAAAGGGCTGGGGCGACAAGCCAGGTGGTGGGTGGCTGGCTGTGGCGCAGATAGGGGCTGGGTCCCGGGCGGACGGCTTTGGAGCGGGGAGGATGGGGTGTTACTTTCTGGACTCATAGGTTGAATCATCTGGAGTACACTGGCCGGCGGGCGCTTGCGGGCGCACTTGGCATTCGAAAGCGGCAGCAAGCTGAGCAAGCTGCACGCACTCCAAACGCCTCGCGCGGGCGGCCGCCACACCGTAGCCCGACTCGCAGGCATTATGTTAGAATTGCGCCTGGAAACCGGAACCTATTTTTGCGCAGAGGCTAAGCGCCCGCTCCGGCGTTCATACCGTCAAGTACTTCTTCACGATATCTTGCTTTAAGTTCGCGATGGGACCGTCGGCGACAATGGTGCCGCGATCCATGACGTAGAACGTGTCGGCCACACTGACGCAGAAGTCGAGATATTGCTCGACCAGCAAAATGCTGATGCGCCCCTCGTTTTTGATTTTCAGGAGTGTTTCGCCAATGTGGTCAATAATGTTCGGTTGGATGCCCTCGGTGGGCTCGTCCAGAATCAGCAGCCGGGGCTCGGTGAGCATGGCGCGGGCGATGGCGAGCTGTTGCTGCTGGCCGCCGCTCAACACCCCGCCTTTGCGCTTGAGCATTTCTTTGAGGATCGGAAACAATTCGAGCACGCGGTCCACTTCTCCGTTGGCTTTGCGGCCATGGACGACCAACCCAATTTGCAGATTCTCCCACACGGTGAGGTTGTGAAAGATGTCGCGGCCTTGGGGAACGTAGCCCAGGCCGTGCCGTGCCCGTTCCTGTGGAGGCAGGCCGGTCAAGGCGGTGGACTGAAGGCGGATTTCACCACTCAGTGGTTTGAGCAATCCGACAATACACTTGAGCGTGGTGGTTTTCCCTACGCCGTTGCGGCCCATCAGGCAAACGACCTGCCGCTCGGGGACCGTTAGCGACACCTGGCGCAGGATCTGGGAGCCCTCGTAGGCTGCATTGAGCTGCGAGATCGTCAGCATGGGGGGCGAGTCAGTCATAGGTGCCGCTTGGGCTCGTGCTTGCGCCCCAAATAAACTTCGATGACTTTCTCGTCATTTTGAACCTGGTCCACACTGCCCTCGCACAACACCGAACCCTGGTGGAGCACCGTGACCTTGCGCGCGATTTGCCGCACGAAGGTCATATCATGCTCGATGACGACGATGCTGTGCTTGCCTTCGAGGCTGAGCAACAGTTGGCCCGTTTTGCGTGTCTCTTCGTCGCTCATACCCGCGGCCGGCTCGTCCACCAGCAGCAGCTTCGGGTCCTGGGCCAGCAGCATGCCGATTTCCAGCCACTGCTTCTGGCCGTGACTCAGCGCGCCGGCTTTCCACTCCGCTTGCTCGGCCAAACCCACAGTCGTGAGCACTTCCTGAATCTGCTCGCGTTCTTGCGGGGTTATGCGGTGGACGAGGGATAAGAACACGCTCCGCGAGCCCTTCAGTGACAACAGCACGTTCTCAAATACCGTGTGGCCGGTGTAAACCGTGGGGGTTTGGAATTTGCGCCCGATGCCCAGCCGATTGATTTGGTATTCGTTGAGACGCGTTAAATCCGTCCCCTTGCCAAACTCGATGGTGCCCTTGTCAGGGCGCGTCCGGCCCGTGATCAGATCCAGCATGGTGGTCTTGCCCGCGCCGTTCGGGCCGATGATCACCCGAAGCTCGCCTTCGTCCATGTAAAAGTTCAATTCCGAAATGGCCTTGAAGCCTTCGAACGTCTTGTTCACGCCCTCGAGCGACAGAATGAACTCGCGGTGGGTCGCGCTCATTTGCTTTTGGCGAACTCGGCCGGGGCTTTGATCGGCTCGACCGGTTGCGGTTGAGGGGCCGGGTTGGGGCGGAACCGACGCCGGAGCGCCCGCAATTGTTCGGGCAAGCCGACCAGGCCCTTCGGCATGAAGACCGTCACCAGGACGAACAGAGTGCCCAGGATGAGCAACCACATATCGGGAAACGCGCGTGTCGTCCAGCTCTTGAGCGCGTTGACCCCGATGGCGCCCAGAATGGGGCCGACCAGTGTCCCGCGGCCACCTACTGCCACCCAAACCACTGCCTCGAGCGACTTGTCAGGCGCCATCTCGCTGGGATTAATAATCCCGACTTGCGGCACATAGAGTACCCCGCCAATGGCGGCGATGAGAGCGCACAGCACAAAGACGAAGAGCTTGTAATAGGAGGCGGCATAACCGCTGAAAAGCACACGGTTTTCGCTGTCCCGAATGGCCTGCTGGACCAGGCCAAACTTGGTCCGGCTCAACCAACGGCAAGCCGCATAAATGAACAAGAGCATCGCGGCTGTGAGAACATACAGCCCCCGCTGGGTCACGGGCTGGCGCAGGTCGTAGCCCAGGAGGAACTTGAAATCCGTGAAACCGTTGTTACCACCCATCAGCAGGCTGTTGCGGAAGAACAGCAGGCAGGCGCCGTAGGTCAGGGCCTGGGTTAAAATCGAAAAATAAACGCCGCGAATCCGGGAGCGGAACGCCAAAAACCCGAACGCCAAGGCCAGCAGGCCGGGCAGCGCCATGGCCATCATCAGGGCGAACGGGAAGCTGCCGAAAGGGCGCCAAACGGCGGGCAAATTGTGCCAGCCCAAAAAGACCAGGAAGTCCGGAATGGGTTCATGGTACTGGCCCAGGTTTCCAATCATGCGCATCAAGTGCATGCCCATCATGTAACCTCCCAGCGTGAAAAACAGGGCCTGGCCCAGGCTCAGCAGCCCGGTGTACCCCCAAAGCATGTCCACACTGATCGCCAGAATGGCATAGCATAGGTATTTGCCGTAAAGATTAACGCTGAAGTTGCTGATGTGGAAAAAGCTGCTCGGTGGCGTCAAGGCGTTGAGCGCCGGCACCACCAAAACCAGAAACACGGCGGCTATGGCTAGTCCCCATCTCTCCCTCCTGGCAGCGCGATCTTGCATAATCTCCGGCAAAAACTAATCCAAGCTCCGGCTGCGGCTGCCAAAAAGCCCGCCGGGCTTCCATTGCAAGAAAAAGATGATCGCGACTAGCACCACAATTTTGCCCGTCACCGGGGAACCGGTGGTCTGCTGCAGGATCTGGTCGGAGGTGCCGATGCCCAAGGCGGAACAGACCGTGCCCACAATGCTCCCGACCCCCCCGAGCACCACGGTCATGAAGCTGTCCACGATATAAGTCTGGCCCAGGCTCGGACCCACGTTGCCGATCTGGGAAAGAAACGCGCCCGCCAGCCCCGCCAAGCCGGAACCGAAGGCAAAGGTCACCATGTTGATGCGATTCGTGCGCACTCCAAGGCAAGCGGCCATCCCGCGATTTTGCATGACCGCCCGGATGAGTAATCCCAGCGGGGTCTTGGTTAGCAACAGCCAGGTGGCGACGACGATGACGAAGGCGAAACAAATGACAAAGACGCGATTGTAGCCGAAACTAACATCGTGGATGGTGAAATGCCCAAGCAGCCACGAAGGGGAATTGACCTGAACATTGTTCGCCCCGAAAACCATTCTGAACAACTGCTGCATCATGAGGGAAATTCCCCACGTCGCCAGGAGTGACTCCAACGGACGGCGATAAAGAAAGCGGATGACCGTGCGCTCGATCAGCAAGCCGGCCAGGGCGGCGGTGACGAAGCTCAGCGGCAGAGCCAGCAGGAAGTAGCTCTCGTAAAGCCAGCCCGAGGCGTTGAGGCCCGGCAGATGCAGCCCGAACGTGATCGGCTTGCCGAAGAACGTCAGCGGCAGCGTGATCGAGAATCCGAACCCCGTCCCAAAAACATTTTGCACCACGTAGCAAGCATACGCCCCGACCGCGATCATTTCTCCGTGCGCCATGTTGATGATTCCCATCAACCCGAACGTAATCGCCAGTCCCAGCGCCACCACCAGCAGGATCGACCCCAGGCTCAAACCGTGGAAAATCGTGCCAAAAAAGGTTACCCAGGAGATGTGTTCCTTGATCGATTGGATGGCTCGCCTTGCCGCCCAAGCGACTTGCGGCGGGCAATTGGGGCTGGCGAGCAGGCGATTAAGATTGTCGAGAGCGCCCAGGGCCTGCAGCCGGCCAAGCTCCTCGACCGCGGCCAGTTGCACGTTGGTGTCACTGGCGCCGAGCTCCAGCGTCGCTACCGCCTCGGCGATGGCTTTCCTGACGCTGCGGTCGGTTTCTTTGGCCAGCCGGTCCTGCAGCAGCGGCACGTACCGTTGCTTTTGTGAGTTGCCCAGCTTCTGCACCGCCGACCGGCGCGCATCGGGGTCCGGGTTCGAAAGCTGCAACGTATCCAACGCTTGTTGAATGACGCTGCGCAACTTCATGTCCGTATCGACGGTGTTGAGGTCGGTCGAACTAAAGCGCAACTCGGCCCCCTGCCCATCCGTGAGGAATTTGCCGTCATTGACGCGCACCGCCCGCGACTTGCCGTCGGCGTCCTGCGCCTCTTCCAGCAGCACGGGCACTTTTGCGCCGTCCGGAGCAGCGTAGAGATAGATGGCGTCCCGCGCCCAGGCGCCCAGAACATCCGCCACCACTTTCGCGCCGGAACCGGCCAATTCGGCGATCAGGCGTTGTTGTTCCTGGCCCTCGCTCAAAATGGCCTGGGCCAGTTTTTCCCGCGGCTCCGGGGCGGCCACCCCAGCCGCACCCCGTGCCTCCCTGCCGTGCAGCATCACCGCCAACCCGCAGATGAGCGCAGCCCGCCTAAATAGCAAACCAGGGGCGAAGCACTCGGCTTCGCCCCTTAGCCATCTGCGACTTTGGGCGTCAGGACCGAAGCCGTCGCTCATTTCATGGCTGCGAGTTTGTCGTCGAGGCCCTTGAGGAGGAAAGGTTCGCCGTACACTTGATCAAACGACTTGAGGATCTTGAATTGGCCGTTGGCGCGGGTATCGCCAATGTACACGTTCTTGGTGCAATGGTGATTTTTGTTAACCGTGATCTTCCCGCCCGGCCCATCGAAGCTGATAGTCTCCGTTTCGAGCGCTGCCCGAACCTTCGGCACGTCGAAGCTATCCGCCTTTTCCGCCGCTTCCTTCCACAAGTACACCCCATCGTAAGACAGCACCATCGGGCTGTCCACGGCGCGCTTCTCTTTAACTACGCCGGGGTGATTTTCCTTCTTGAGCCAGGAATTCCAGCGACCGAGAAACTTTTTGTTTTCGGGCGTATTGAGCGACATAAAATAAGTCCAGCACCCCAGCTCACCCACTAAGTCCTTCGTCGGCAAGGCGCGCAGTTCGTCTTCCGCCAGGCTGAAGGACACCACCGGACAATCGGCGGGCGTGAGCCCAGCCGCCGCGACTTCCTTGAAGAAAGGCACGTTCGAGTCGCCGTTAATTGTATTAACCACGCAAGCGTCGCCACCGGCGGCAAATTGCTTAATCTCCGCCACAATCTGCTGGTAATCCGTGTGCCCGAAGGGAGTGTACTTGCCGGCCGAAATCACCTTGCCCGAATCATCCTTGCGCAACCCGCCCCCGATGTCCCCCAGGGCGATGCCATGCAACAACAGGTACTTGTACAGGATCAGGTTGGTGGTCTGGGGATAAACATAATCTGTGCCAATGAGGTAGAATTTTTTCTTCCCTTGCGCCAGGAGGTAATCAACGGCAGGAGTCGCCTGCTGGTTGACCGCTTCGGCCGTGTAAAAGATGTTCTTCGAGAGCTCTTCCCCCTCGTATTGAACCGGGTAAAAGAGCAAGCCGTTGTCTTTTTCAAACACAGGCAGCACCGACTTGCGGCTCACCGATGTCCAGCAGCCGAAGACCACCGCGACCTTGTCCTCCTCGAGGAGTTGCTTGGCCTTTTCGGCAAACAACGGCCAGTTGGAGGCGCCGTCCACGATCACCGGCTCAATCATATAACTCTTGCCCCCCACTTTAACGCCGCCGGCGTCGTTGATCTCATCGATGGCAAACAGGATCGTATCTCGCAAGGATGTCTCGCTAATGGCCATGGTGCCGCTCAAGGAGTGGAGAATGCCGACCTTGATGGTTTCTGCGGCGTGGCACCAAGGGCTTGCCGCCAGGGCCAGCCCCGAAACCAACAGCGTTAGGAAGTGTCTTTTCATGGTGTTCTTAAATGTGAATTGGATTGTTGTTTTTGTTTGAGTGTCGCCAGTCCTCAGTTAAAGGAGTGGCCGGTTAAAAGAGATACGAGACGCCGGCGCCGTAGATAATCCGGTTTTGTTTGCCCGGAACGAACCCGCCCGCCCATGAGGTGTGGTCCCAGCGGATTTCCGGCTGAATTTTGATGCTCGGTATCGGCTTGTAGTTCAGGGTCAGCGCTACACTAGTCAGGTCTTGGCCGGTGCCGACGGGATTGAGGAACTGCGCAAACCCCGGCCCCGCCCCCACACCCAAATGCGCCGCATCCGCCCCATCCGTGTCGCTCAGATATTCCGCTCGCACCGCGACCCCAATCTTCTTGCAGAAGTCGTAAGTCCCCCAAAAGCCCGTGGACCAGACCGGCGCATCGCCTGTCAGACCGGCCGCATTGTGAAAATTGAAGTAGTCCAATTCTGTTCCAAAGCCCAACTTCTCCGTCGCCTGCCAACCGCCGAGCAGTGAGGCACCCCAAAGCGATTGGACGAAAGGCGCCTGTTCACGGCCGCCAAACGCGATCAGGCTGAACCAGAGGTCTTTCATGGGCTTGAGTCCAATGGCGCCCAGCATGGTCTGCCCGGAACCAAAGGCGTTCGGGCCCGCATACAACCCATTTTGGATCCGGAACGTCGCCTTGAGCCAGTCGGTAAAATTGTAGCTCAGTTGCACCCCCGCGTCGGGAGGATTCCCGGTCAGATACCACTGCCAGCCTTGGGAGAAGTTGGCGTTAACCGCCCCGCCATCGCCGGACTCGTAGTTGAGCAGAGAAATAAGCTCGCCCGCGCGCACATCCAGCCCGGTGCCGATGGGAATGTTCAACTCGATAAATGCTTCACGAACCAAGTCAAAACCTGTGGTTCCGCTTCCAGTGTTCACCAGCGGCGCATCGTTGCCGGCAATCAATGAAACGCGAAAACCGGCATCGAACTTCTCGCCGTTATTTTCGACGGGTGGGCTGGCCAGCGTTACCTTAATCTTGTTGAGGTCGAAAGAGTCGGTGTGTCGATTCCAGAGGTACCCTGGGGAAATGTGCCCTGGCGGATCGCTCGAATCGTGGAAGTAGGACGTCGTTACAAAGCCGCTGAGGGTCAACTCGCTCATCGCGGATATCGGCGGGTCAGCCTTTTTACCGCTCGGGAGCAAGCCTTCCTTCTGCGCCAAGGCTTCCAAAGTATCGAGCCGGCGCTGCAGTTCTTGGTTCTCTTTTTCCAGTTTTCCGAGCCGGTTGGTATCGGTGACGGAGGACGTTGCCGATTGCCCGTTCATAAGCATCGTGCTGCCGACCATGACGCCGCAGCAAGCCCCGGCCACTTTAAGGTGTCTAGTTCGTTTGCGATTTCGATTCATGAGTTTGATTTGGTTCATTCCAGCCGGAGCCTGCCCCAACCATTTTCAAGGCCCGTGGGCCACACGCAAACGCGTTGCCTCCGGTCACACAATTGCCATTTTTGGTTGAGCAGACAAGCTGCCGCTGTAATGGTATTCAAGCCTTTAGCACGCAACGTGCCATGGAGGACTTCCGACCCTTCACGTCAGGGTTTGCAGCTTGCTCTTCGGTCGGGAATGAAAACAGCCGAGCTCTACAAACGCCTTGCTACCAGCGGTCTTGGCATACGTCGATGCCGCTGCTGATCCCGGCCGCATTGAGTCGAAATTCCTTAGCTACTTAATCGCAAAAGAGCCGTCGTTCCCGACTTCAGGTGTAGAGTTTTGACCAGCACGGAAAAAGCCGTTCAGCTCTGAAAAGCAATTATCGGATGGGTCATCCACCAGCCTCATCCCCTTCTTTTCTGCGCGGCGCGCCTTTGCGAATGATTTGCCTCGCACGCCGATCCTTGGTAGCTGCATAGGAATGAACAAGAACCTGCTTGGCGCATGGTGGCTCGCAACCTCTTTGGCGGCCGCCCGGGGGCAAGGCGAGTTGGTGCAACCGGAGGCCGTGCCCTCGCACGTTTTGGGAGGAAACCGCACCGTCCGCGTTTATCTCCCCCCCTCCTATCAAAAACCGCCCGAGCGCCGTTTCCCCGTGCTCTATTTGCACGATGGCCAAAATGTTTTCAGTTCGGCGGGCACCAACGCCGGTTTCGGCTGGGGCAATTGGGAACTGGACCGGACGGTAGATAAGCTTTCCGCCGCTGGCCGGATGCAGGAAATCATCATGGTAGCGGTGGACAACAGCCCCGCGCGCATGGAGGAGTACTCCGGCCGCCTGGATTCGACCAAAGGCAGCGCCCAAACCAACTCGACCGCAGCAAACTCCCCGTTCGCCAATTACGCCACCTTTTTGATAACGGAACTTAAGCCCAGAATCGATCGCCAGTATCGCACCGAGCCGGGAGCAGCCCATACCGGGGTCATGGGCTCGTCCCTGGGCGGCATTTGCAGCTTGGCGCTGGCTTGGGAGCACCCGGAGGTTTTTGGTCGCGCCGGCAGTTTGTCGGGAGCGTTCCAGGCGCAGAGCGTGAATTTCTCGCCGGCCGTGCTGGCGCCCTATCACGGCAAACCCAAGCCCATCCGCATTTACCTGGATTCCGGCAGCAGAGATTTCACGGGCGGGGACGACGGCCGCGCGCTCACCGCCCGGGCGGCGGAGGAGTTGCACCGCATCGGGTGGGGGAAGGAACTGTTCTACTACCTTGATGCCAAACCGTTGACCTTAGAGGAGTTGGCCAAGACGGGCTTGCGGCAGGACAAGTGGCCTGAAGCCCAAACCAGCCAACACAACGAATTCTATTGGCGCTTGCGCGCCTGGCGCGCGCTGACCTTCCTCTTTCCTGCCGGGGATCTCTAGCGCCTCCAGAGGCGTGTGTCGAGGCCCTCGCTGCCCGGCCAGATGTCGATTGACATTGGCGCCCGAGTCAACGATGTTCGAACGCATCACCATGCTGCTTAATTTGCGTCATATCCCAGGGCCGCCGCTGTCCCGGTACATCGAAAACCTCTGGTTGGTCCAGGGAACCCTCGCGGCGCGCTGGCGCAACTTGATTTTTCCCGACGGGGCGATGGAGTTGATTCTCAACCTGGGCGATCCTCAGAAACTGTGCGATCCTGACAATCCGAGTTCGTACACGATCTTTCAACGGAGCTGGATTTCCGGCGAACGCTCGGAGTCGATCGCCATCGAGGAAGCCGGCGTGATCCACCTCATCGGCGTGCGTTTCAAGCCGGGCGGCGCTTATCCGTTCTTTCGCTTTCCCATTTCCGAGCTGACTGGCCGGGTGGTGGAGTTGGACGCCATTTGGGGCAGCGCAATCGACCTGCTGCGCGAGGACCTAGCCGCGGCTCCCGATGCTCCCGCGCTCTTCTCCCGCCTCGAAACGTGGCTTCAGCAGCGCTTGGCAGCGGAGGCGGAGAGGGGCCGCTCCATCGCCTTCGCCGTGGAGCAGATTCAACGCGGGGGCGAGCACGCGCGCATCGGCCGGATTACGGAACAACTCGGCATCAGCCCCAAACACTTGGTACGTGAATTCGAACGGCGCGTCGGTTTGACCCCCAAGCTGCTGGCGCGCGTTTGCGCCTTCCAAACGGCCGTCGCGTGGATCGGTTTCAAACCCGAGATGGACTGGGCTGACGCAGCCGTAGGCTGTGGCTACTACGATCAGGCGCATTTCATCCATGAATTCCGCGCCTTCGCGGGCATGACGCCGGCCGTCTATTTGAAGCGGCGTGGGCCGTTCTTGAATTATGTCCCTCTCGACTGAACATCCCCCCTGGGGGCGGATGTCAGATTTTTACAATACAATTTCCCGACAGTGCTTTAACCTCGCTGAACAAAAGCACTATGAACTCAAAAAAACGTTTCCTAAGCACGGGTAGCCGACCATTACTCAGCCTCCCCGTCATTGTCTCACTGCTCGCCGCCGTCTCCGGCGTCGCTGGCGATTCTGCTTCACCGGCGAAAACCACCCCGGCGGAAGCATCCGTCGCAGCCTCGCCCCTGAGCCCGATTGCGTTTCTCGCCAGTGGCAAATGGGAGGCCAAGCTGCCCGCCAAGCCGGACGGCTCGCGGGATTCGATCGTGGCTCAATTCACCTGGGCGGACAATCATCGCGCCATCCGGATTAGCAATGCCTTTGTTCTCTCCGGCAAACCCATGCCCTACATCGACGGAATGTATGTGTGGCATCCCCAGAAGCGCGCGATTGTCTTTTGGTACGTGGATGCCAAAGGCAGCCTTACTGAGGGCACGGTGAGAGAAGAGAAGGGCGCGCTGCTGCACGAATTTCAGGAGACCGACCCTTCAGGCGAGGTCCAACAGTTCTCCGCACGAGTGACCCAGGATGGGCCCGATGCCTGGGAGAACGAAATCTCAGCCCGTAAGGAAGGCCATCTCGCGCCAATCATCAAGGTCCGCTATGAGAAGGTGAAGTAAGCCCGCCCTCATCCACCATCCTTCACCCAGCCACTTCGGAGTCTGCGCCTTCGCGCCTTTCGCCCTTTGCGTTTGCTTCTTCCTCCTCGCGTTGATCCCAAGGGGCACAAGCGGTTAAATAGTTGCAGACGGCTCCGAAAGCTGGAACAACTCCCCGTGAAGTGACCTCGACCCTGGAAGAACTAAGCTCAAGGCTCCCCTTGGCTGCCATCGCCGCCGCCTGGCTCCTCGCTTCACCCAGTTCGCACGGTGCCGAGCGCCTGGTGGATGCCCCGCCGCCACAACCGGATCGCCTCTGGCCCTCCACGCCGCCGAGCGACTGTCCGTTCCCCAAGTCGGACACGCTCGGAGGCATCGGCTTCACCGGCCGGAACGCGGAATACGGGGGCGCCGACACCTGGTACCCGTCGTGGGCTGCCGACGGAAACCTCTATTCTCCCTGGACCGACGGCAGCGTCAACGGCTTGGCCGCCTCTTCCCCCGGGGCGAACGCCACGACCGGCCATGCCACCATCCTCGGCGACGATCCGCTGCGGTTGGTGGTCACGAACCAGGGCACATTTCCAAGCAGCCCCCCGCCCTATGAGGGCCGTTACCCCTGCGGCAGCCTGGTTCACGACGGCGTGTGGTATTACGGCACCTATTGTCTGCACCCGGCCACGCGCGTCGATCGCGACGGCATTCCCTACAACTGGCCCTGGCTCGGCCCGTTCGTCGGCTTCCGCTGGTCCACCAACTTCGGCCGCACTTGGAGCCAAACGCCCTGCACCCCGGCCAAACCACTCTTCGGCGAACACGCGCTCCAAGGTGAGCCGGTCAAAATCGGCGCGCCGCACTTCGTAGATTTCGGCCGCGACCTGGCCCACTCACCCGACGGCAAGGCCTATCTCGTCGCCCAGGGCGCCAGCGATGGCAAAGATCGCCGCTTCGCCTACAACAGTTGGATCACCGCCGACCAGGTCTATCTGCTCCGTGTCACGCCAAGCATCGCGAACATGAACGAAGCGTCCCAATACGAGTTCTTCGCTGGGCTGGATGCTCGAGCGGAACCCATTTGGACGCACGACTTCGCGAGCATCAAGCCCATCGCCGAGTGGCGCGACCACATGGGCTGTGTGACCATGACCTACAACGCCCCGCTCAAGAAGTTCCTGCTCTGTGTTACGGACGGCGGCAACACCGTGTCGCGTTATAGCACTTACCTCCTTGAATCCAGCCGCATCACCGGCCCCTGGAAACTGGTCTCCTATCTAAAGGACTTCGGCGAACAGGCTTACTTCGTAAACATCCCCTCGAAGTTCATCGCCGGGGACGGGCGCGGCCTTTGGCTCTGTTACGCGGCCAACTTCAGTTCCGGCTGGGGTGGCATCACCTTCAAGTCGCGCCCGCCCGGCAGCCGTTATGCGATGTGTTTGCAGGAACTTCGGCTCCGCGCGCCCACCGAACCTCTCGCTCCCGACCCGCTCGGCGCGCCCGACAACGTCGCGCCCGACGCCACGCTCACGGTCAGTTCCACGCATCCGGATTATTCGGCTGCTGGCGCGGTGGACGGTGTGGTCGATGGCTTTCCGGGTGATCTGCGTCACGAATGGGCCACCCAAGGCGAAGGCGACACCGCCATGTTGCGGCTTAATTGGCGCGCGCCGCAAACGATCGATCGGGTATGGCTCTTTGACCGCCCCAACACAATCGATCAAATCACCTCCGGGCTGCTCGTCTTTAGCGATGGCACCACGATTACCACCGGCGGCTTGCCCGACGACGCCAAAAAGGGGCTTGAGGTGACTTTCCCGCCCAAGACCGTGACTTGGCTGGCCTTCCTGGTGACCGGTTGCAAGCCGGGCACTGCCAACATCGGTCTATCGGAGATCGCCGTCTTCCTCAGCCGACCACCCTGAGCCTCAACCCGAGTGATCTTTCTCGCTTTTTGGCGAATATGTCTTATGCATTGTCCCCTGTGACATTCTCGTCGCCAGGACCAGAGCCTGCTATCGTGCGTCCGATCACATCGCTGGCGGGGGTTCAGATCGGCGCGCGGCGATTCCGTTGAACGATGCATAAATCAACTCTCAATTTGACGGTTGTGTTGGCAATCGCACTCAGCCTGGCACGCCCCGCTTTGGCATCTGGTCCCAAGGAAGTTTTCCCAGGCGTTTGGCGTTTCGATTTCGGCACACCGGAGAAAGTCACGCCCGTTAAAACCCGCCATTACCCGCCCGCTTCGGAGCGGTTAGTGGCATTGCCCAAGGCGGGAGACTGTCCGCTGGCGGTCACCGCGGCGAGTTCCAAACGTGGCGTCCAGGTGCATGCGCCGCTGGTGCCCGGTGAAATGATCTATGGCCTGGGCCTTCAATTTCAGTCCTTCCAACAGCGCGGCCTCAAAAAACGACTGCGCGTCAACGCTGACCCGGCGATGGACACAGGAGATTCCCATGCGCCGGTCCCGTTCTACGTCACCACTCGAGGTTATGGCGTTCTAATTGATACGGCGCGTTACGCCACATTTTATATGGGCGATACGAAACGGAAGGTGGACGGCGAAAAGGCAGGCAAACCAACCGGCAAAGGCGCCGAAGTTCTGATTGAGGTTCCCGAAGCCGCGGGCGTGGATGTCTATGTCTTTGGAGGGCCAACGCTGCGCCAGGCTGTGCAACGATATAATTTGTTTTCGGGAGGCGGCCCGTTGCCGCCGCGCTGGGGATTGGGTTTTTGGTACCGCGGGCAATCCGATTATTCAGAAACCAATGTGCTGGATCTGGCTGCCGAATTCCGGCAGCGCCAAATTCCCTGCGATGTGCTGGGCCTGGAACCGGGCTGGCAAACACACGCTTACTCCTGCTCTTATGTTTGGAGCAAAAACTTTCCTGCGCCGCAAGACCTGTTGCGGCAGTTGAATGCTCTCCACTTTCGTTTGAACCTTTGGGAGCACGCCTTCGTGCATCCTTCCTCACCGATTTACCCTGCTCTGGCTCCTCGGTCAGGCGATTACGAAGTCTGGGGCGGGCTGGTTCCTGACTTTCTGCAACCCCAAACGCGTGCCATTTTCGCCGACTTTCACGCGCGCGAACACGTCGCCCTGGGCGTCTCGGGCTACAAAGGTGACGAATGCGACAATTCAGATTTCACCGGCGGTTGGTCCTTTCCTGAACTGAGCCGGTTTCCCTCCGGTGCTGACGGCGAGCAAATGCACAGTTTATTCGGGCTGCGTTACCAGGATGCGCTGATGCAGGCTTTTGATCAGCGAGAACAACGAACTTATGGCCTGGTGCGCTCCTCCGGCGCTTTGGCCGCGCCGTATCCTTACGCGCTCTACAGCGATTTATACGGCCATCGGCAATTTGTTCACAGCATCCCGCAAGCCGGTTTTTGCGGATTGCTTTGGGCGCCTGAGGTGCGCGATTCAGCCGACCCAACGGAATTGATTCGCCGCCTGGAGAGCGCCGCCTTTTCGCCGCTGGCGATCATCAACGCCTGGTATCTTCGCAATCCGCCTTGGAAACAAGTCAATCGACAGGACAACAATGCGGGCCGCTTTGCCGACGGCTGGGAGAAAACCGAAACACAGTGCCGCAGCATCATGCAATTGCGAATGAAGTTCATCCCGTGGCTGCAAGCGGCTTTCGTACGCTACCATCGCGAAGGGTTGCCTCCATTCCGCGCGCTGGTGATGGACTTTCCAGACGATTCGAAGTCGCGCACTGTGGATGATGAATACATTATGGGCGACGGTCTGCTCGTTGCCCCGATCATCGTGGCTGACCGCAACCGGGGTGAACGCTCACCATCGAATGTCAGCGAACCCGGCGATGGGCAAGGCGCTCGCTCGGTTTACCTGCCGCCAGGTGATTGGCAGGACTTTTGGACGAATGAGAAGTATCAGGGCGGCCAGGAGATCGAAGTCCGCGTCCCCTTGGAGCACATCCCGCTATTCGTCCCATCCGGCACGATTCTGCCCCTGGCGCAACCGACTCTCCACACGGATGATCCCGATAGCAGGCGTTTGACGGCCCTAGTTTACGGCGACGGACACCGATCCACGAAGCTATACGACGACGACGACGGCAGTTTTGTTCCAACACTCAACGAGGTCACCCTCTCGTGGAATAATGAAAAGAAGGCCGGAACAGTTTCCGGCGGCGCCGGCTCGCAAAGGTACCGCGTTGTGGGATGGGAACAACCATAAGAATCGAAAACGGCCTCACTAAACGCTGCCGCACAAAACCCCACCTGTCACGAATCCGCTTCTATGAAAACATCCGCGAAGGCAAAGCTCGCCTGTTGTCTTGTATTCGGTCTGGTCTGCCGCTCGACATTGGTTGCCTGGGCCCAGGCCTCTCCCGATCAACTTTTGCTCAAGGACTATCAGCCGCGTTCGATTTTCAGAATTCCACAAACACAAGTCGATAAAGCGCGGTATCGTGTGATTGACATGCATTCGCATGACTATGCGCCCAGAGGGGGCGGGATTGAGAACTGGATCAAGAACATGGATGCGGCGGGAATACAAAAGACGATCATTCTTTCCGGCGCCACCGGAAAGAAATTCGATGAAATACTCGCCCGCTACGGGAAGTTTCCGGACCGTTTCGAGGTTTGGTGCGGACTGGATTACAGCGAATTTGACCAGTCCGGATACGGGCCGGCCGCCCTTGCCGAACTGGAGCGTTGCCACCAGGCGGGCGCAACAGGTGTTGGCGAACTGAGTGATAAAGGCCGCGGACTCAACGGCAGAACGAACCTGGCGGGCATGCACCCGGATGACCCGCGCCTGGACGCGATTTACGAAAAATGCGCGGATTTGCACATGCCCTTGAACATTCACGTGGGCGAAGACAAGTGGATGTATGAGCCGATGGATGCAAGCAACGACGGGTTGATGAATGGTTGGACCTGGCGCGTTTCGCACGACCCCGCGGTGTTGCAGCACGACGAAGTGATTGAGACAATCGCTCATGCGGCTAAAAAACACCCGCGAACGACTTTTATTGCGTGCCACCTGGCCAATTGTTGTTCGGACCTCAACCGCCTTGCCGCCATGTTTGACAGTTGCCCCAACCTCTACGCGGACCTGGGCGCCCGCTATGGCGAGATCGCTCCGATCCCGCGGTTTGCCTCACAATTCATCGAACGATATCAGGATCGCATCGTTTATGGAACCGATGCCGGCACCGGATTGGAGATGTACCGAACGAGCTTTCGCTTGCTGGAAACCTCCGATGAGCACTTTTACCCAAACTATCAATATCATTGGGCCTGGTACGGTTTCGCATTGCCGGACGAGGTTTTAAAGAAGATCTACCGTGCCAACGCGGAGAAGATTTTGCGCAACGGCCAAGGCAGTCAGTGAGCTTCTGGAGAAGCTGAGCGCAGAGGCGCAAGAACAGCAAGGCGAATTCCGAGCTCAGCTCGTTAGGGTCGATGCTGTTATCCTTTCAACTACAAAACCCACTGGTCGCATACCTCAGTGGTGACGCAAGGCGTTAGCTTTTTCGCGGCAAGGGCCGATCGTGTAGCCAAAGCGTCGGACCAATTCCTGAAAGCCGTCGTTATCCCGGTCCTCGGCCAGCCACAGGCGTTTGAATTCCGCTTGAAGCGATTCGTACTCGTTCGCCACGGCGGCAAGCTCATCCGCCAGCTCGGGGCGCGACACCGTCGGGTCGCGGTAGTGCCCCAGGGCCACCAATTTGCGGCCCAAAGCCACATAACAGCGCACGCCGAAGATCCACTGCTCCAGGTTGTCGCGATTGCGTTTGGCCTGGAGTGCCTCCGCGGTGAGGGTCCCCAAAGCAGGCGTAGCTGTGTCGAGCAGCATCTGCCCCACCGCCCCTGGGTTTGCGATTCTTGCGAGGTCAGGATGGGTGAACGGGTCTTGCACAAATTCCCAAATGAAACTCGTCACGATTTCCGATTCCTTCCCTTCCGGGTTGCGTATCCGGATCGGCTTTGCATTCACGTCGCTGGCAGCTTCAATGGCACGGATCGCTGCCTCGTTGCGCAACCCATACACCACACGAGAAACCGCCTTGCGGAAATAGTCGCGATCGAACTGCGCGCCTGTCCACGCGCACGCCCCATGGTACAGGAAAGGCAGCCATTCCTCGCCGACAAAATGAAAATGGCCGGCGTCGCCCCAGTCGGTGGTGATGCTCCCAATGGCCCCATACCCAAGCCCACGCGACACTTCCAGGTCCGAAAACTCCGCGGCCGGCTTCACCCACGGCGTCAACCAGACATGGCTGTAGATCCAGGCTTGGGCGAAGAAATCCAACCGCTTCTCGCGCAGTCGTGGGTAGTCCTTTTCCCACGCCGGCTTGTAAGGACCGCCGGCACAATAGTAACTGCCAATGATGATGTCCTTGGGGAGCGCATCGAGCTTCGGTCCCATTCCTGCCAGGTGTCCCTGGGAATCGAGCGGTCCCTGCGCGATCATCAACCGCCGACCATGCCGCTTGACTGCTGCGTTCAGTTGCAGCACGTAGTCGAATACTAGGTCCGTGGCTTGACTGACGGTGACACCGTTGGTTAGGAATCCATCGATGTCGATTTCGGTAATATCCACGTTGAACAGCTCGCCGGGGAACGTTTCGCACAGCTCGTCGATCATGGTCGTGACCATGCGGACGGCCTCAGGTTTGCGCACGTCGAAGGTCATAATCCAGGGTGCCTTTTCGCACGGCCCAACCCGCAGATGCTGATACTGCGGCTTGTTCAGGATCTGGTATGAATGGCCGAGCGTCTGCAAGAGCGGATGCACCTCGACGCCGTTTCGAGCCGCGTACATTGACAGATCTTTGGCTTCGGCAGGTGCCAGACCCTCGGGCGGTGAGATGTCCGGGAAGGCTTGGTACTTGTACTCGTGCTCAATGTAGAGTTCGAGCTCGTTCATTTTCGCCTGCGCCAGCACTGAGGCCAGCCGCTTGAGCGTCGCGGGTACGGGCACCTGGCCGCGCGAGATGTCCTGCTGGGCGCCTCGGTATTTGAGGGAGGGCCAGTCGCAGATTGTGATGCCCGGCAGCACCGTGCGGTCCGCGGCGATCTGCCCAAGCGTGGTAATAGCGTGGCGCATCCCCGGAAGGGCTCGCGCGGCAAGAAGGACGTGTTTCGCATCGATCACCAGCGCGTAGCCCTGGTCCCCTATTTGTTCGAACAACTCAACTCCTAAGCCGGTCGCTTCGGCAAACTCCTGGGGGGTCGCGAGCAATTCCAGTGTGAGGGTCCGCCCCGAAGTGTGGCTCTTCTGAATCGGGAGGTGGACTCCGGAAGCTGAGGCGATGAACGCGGAGGCCTGCGCGCCCAGGTCGGCTCCGTCCTGACCCATTCCCTGCATCACGATCCCTTTGCAGTTGCTGAGCTGAAAAGAAACGCCAGGTCGTGTTCGGACCGCTTTGGGCTGGGCGATAATCCAGGCGTCAAGTGAGGTCAGGCATCGGGCTACGGTGGGAGGATTGGTTTCGATTTCTTGTGAGGCGAGCCCGTCAGACGAGGCGAGTGCGGCGCCATAGCAGAGCAGGAGCCAAAGCGGCAGGTGAGGCATACACTATTGATCGCTTAAACGGGGACGTTCGCCACCGGAGCCGGGATGGGCCAGTTCCTTCCTGAGCCATTCAAGACCGTGCAGGTCATTACGCAGGGTAACCTCCGCGTCTCCACCTTGCTCGGCGATCAGGCCGATGGGTCCGTGCCAGCCACTTTGTTGAATGGTCCGCAACATCCCCAGTTCATGGTCACCCTGCGAAGGTGGGATCAAGCGCCCGTCCATCACCATGCCCGTTACATTCACTCCGACCACATAAGGCTGGATGCGCTTCCAGATAGCGGGAAAATCTCTGATGTCTTCGTGGCCATGACTGAAGTTATAGACCATCCCGACGCCGCTCACCCCTTGCTGTCTTAAACGCCCAATGACCGCGACTTCATTGTCCGCTTGCCCGAACCAGCCATTGTGATTGTACAGCTCGACCTGGCAGCCATAAGGCGCAGCCAATTCCGCAATTTTGCGAATCCGCTCCGCCTCCTGGTCTAGGCGCTGGCTTTGTTCTGCTTCCGTCTTGGTCGGACTGCCGGACCCCATGACCCACAATTGGGGATGAATCCGGTGGCGCTTGATGACCTCCAAGATGACTCGCGCGACCGGGTCCTCGGCCTCAGTCGGAAACCACCAGGCGACCAGATTGATGCCGTGTTGGCTCAGCGCCTCCACCTCCGCGTCGAAGGTCGGCACGTCCTTTGGCCGCCAATCGTAGGCAAAATTCTTGAAGCCAAGCCGCTGCAACATCTCGGCGCGCTGCTCGGGTCCGCGCTTCTTGGCATCGAACGGCACCACACACCAAGCTCTGAGGTTCAGTCGATCGAAGAGCCCCGGCAGATCGGCGGAGCTCGTTGGCGCGCCCGGTGGCGCGACTTGCGCACTGAGAACCATGCTGGCAAGGGAGGCCGCAAAAAGCAGGATGGTTGGTTTCATAAGGCGATGGTCACTCGATCCCCACTCGCACCTGCAATCGCGCGACAGCTCGAATGCCTTCGGTGCTGACGTGTTCCACGCTGACGAGATAATGACCGGGCTTGGCATACACGTGCCTCGCTTCGGCGTAGCCATCAGGTGCATGGTGGTCCGCATTGGCGTCCGATTTCACTTTGACCGCCAGCGTGCCGTCACCGAAGTCCCAGGTTTCCCCGCCCGCTTTGTCGCGGAATGTGCGGACTTTGAAAACCACCGGGTCGCCCGGCCGGATTCCAAAGGTCGGCGCATAATTGGCGTGAATTGTCGGCGGGGGTTGATCAGGATGGGCCCGGTCGATTACCTGCACCGCCATGAAGTCGTAATCCACCCGGCCCGACGCGTCGGTGATCTTGAGAATCTCGCAGTAAGTGCCCGGCTTTTCATAGCTGCGCTCGACGCGCTGCCCGCTAGCGCTTTCTCCGTCAGTGAACATCCACTCCTGACGGAGACCCTGCCCCCGGGAACGCGAACCATCCAGCATGACCTTCTGGCCCGCCCATACCAGAGCGTGCGGTCGGGCCACAGCGACCAGTTCGCGTGGGTGTTCCTGCTCATAGGCCTGCCAGAGAAAGGCATACCCCTCCTCGATGCCCCACCGCCCGGAAGGCTGACGCGCTGAAATGTCGAAGTGCAGGTGGGACCAACCACCGCTGCCTCCCTCCTTGCCCAGCACCCCGATCTTCTGGCCCAGGGCAATCCGCGCCCCCGGCCGGACCGCCGGGTCGATGAATTTCAGGTGGCTGTACCGGTAATACCAATCCCGGGAGTCGCGAATATAAACGACGTCGTAGCGACGTTCCCCAGGGGCATCTGCCGCCTGGCCAGCCAGCACGTCGTTCCCGGACGACGTGACAATGCCCTCGGTCGCCGACACCACATCGACCAGCCCCTCGGAGCCTCCGATGTCCAGACCGAAGTGGTAGTAGATCTCCTTCTTCGCTGGCAGTTCGCCCCCATCCACATAGACGGGTTCGTTCGCCATCTGCGTGTAGCTCGCGAACCAGCGTTGTTTGGCGGGGTAAACGAAACTGTCCCGCGCGATCCAAGGAGAACCTGCAGGCCACAGCCTCAGGCGGGCGTCTTTGAGCAGTCCCCAGGGGTTCTGTCCGCTGCTCTTTTCGAGGTAGCCCTTGGTGATGGGACAGTCGATCTGCACGCTCCCGAAAGTCACTGGCAAATGATACGTCCCGCTCGTGAGGTTCGTGATCTGCCCGTTCACTTCGACCAGGACCTCGGCCTGCCGGACGGCCCCATTCACCTCGTCGCGACGTTCCTGGAGGTTGAGGAGTTTGACATGCACCACCCTCCCGTCGCAGAGAGAAACGTCCTGCGCCTCGCCGATCCGAAGCTCAACGGTCCGATGAAGGACTCGATTAGCGGAAACTTTCGCGGTGGATGCGCAGCCCAGAACCAGAAGACAAGCGAACATCGCAGCGAAGAAATCAATGGAGATTTGCTTTTTCACGCCGCAACGAGGATAACTGCCCGGGAGGGCGTTGGGACAGACAAAATGGATCCCCAATTCGCGCAGGCACGCTTGGATTCGCTTCAATGCCTCGATGCCTTCGCGGACGGCGCCGCTGGCCGACTCCCGCACTTAGTATCCGGTAGCTTGCCTTTCGCACCCCGGTAGCTTGGCCCGGCTCCGTCCACTCTCTCTCGTGCTTCTTGACTTCTGCCAATTTTCTCTCTAGGGGTCAAATCGTGCTCAATGCATTAAGAGGGATAGTTTGCATGGGGGTTTTCGTTGCGCTGGCCGCGCGCTTGCAGGCGGCATTCGCGCCTTGGGCGCCCAACACTGATCCTACCGACGTTCCCAAGACCCACGTCGTGGACGTCTCGATCTCGCCGTTTACGTACGAGATCACGATGGGCGGCATGATCGATGGCCGGATGTGCACCACGCTTCCCGGCGTCTGGGAGCCGTACGAGCAGACCTGGGAGTCCTGCCGGTCGCTGCGCCTGGAAAACGTCGGCCCAGCCAATGTGATCAACCCGTGGCTCAAAATCGGCCCCATTGACTTCTTCTCGCAGGAGACCATGGCCAGCTCCGTCGTGGCGGGCCTTTCCAGCGACCGGGAAAAGGCGCTCGCCCTCTACTATTTCTATATTACCCATCGCTACCACAAAGGCAATGGTGACAACGGCTCCCAAGGCGACCTTTCGCAGGCCATCAACGTTTTCGGCTTCAACACCTGCGGCAACAGCACCCTCTGCCTATCCGATCTGGGTCGAAAGGTCGAACACACGCCCTCCCCTGGCCCCTGCCTCCCCCGTTTATCCCCCCGGGGCGGCAAGAGCGACGGCACGGATGTGGTCTTCCAGTGGACCCCCGCGGCGGCAGCCGATAGCTACGCCATCAGCGATTATCATTTCCAGCTCTCGGACCGTCCCGACATGCGCTGGCCGATGTCTCCCAATTTCGACAAATACATCTCCCGCACGTCCGACCACGGCCAGAGTCGCTACGTGCTACCCCGTCCGGGACTGTTGACGCACGGCGTCACGTATTATTGGCATGTGAAGGCGAAGAACTCCAAGGGCGTCTGGGGGCCGTGGAGCGACACCTGGAGCTTCACCGCCCAGGGGCCTGCCTATCCCATCGACCTGGGGCTCAAACAGGACCCTGCCACCGGCATCGGCATTCTGACCTGGAGCCCCAACCCGGTGGGCCGCGCCCCCGCCAGGTACCGCGTTTATGGCAGCGACGAGAAGGGCTTCACCATCCACGATGCCCCCTATGAGGTCAAGCTGGGCGACACGAAGGAGTTGGCCAACCCCTTCCCCGCCAATTTCGTGGCCGAGGTCGCCGGCACTTCGCTGGATGTCCTGGGCGTGGGCAACCTCTTGCCGAACGCCAACCAGGCCTATTACCGCGTGGTCGCGATGGACGCCCTCGGCAAACGAAGCGGCGATTCGGATTACGTCGAAGCCCCCCGGCCGTTCATCTACAGCATGCCGGTCACCAGCGCGGCCGCGGGCCGGCCGTACCGCTACCAGGTCCAGGCCATCCGTTCGCTGGGGGATCTTGCGCGCAGGGACGGGGCCCGGCCCAAGCCCGGCACAAAATTCTGGAAGATCGAGCCGCTGAAATTCTCCCTCACTCAGAAGCCGGACTGGATGCGCATCGATCCCGACACCGGCCTGATCACCGGCACCCCGGACGGAACCGGCGGGCCGGTAACCGTCAGCGTGACGCTTACTAAGGAACACCGGTTGGTCCACGACGAAAACGCCATCGTCTGGGGGAACGAATACGAGAAGGAAAAGACTTACGAGGTGGTAGGACCGGTGATCCAGCAGTTCGTTGTGAAGTAGGGGTTTGCCTGGCAAATCGGCAAAACGCGCTCTGGAGAATTCAAGGTGGATTAATTTTTAATTCGCTATAGGCAGGAGGTTTGCTCATAATGCGCACGTACATGCGTCCGTTAACCACAAGCGCCGTGCTTGTCGTGGGCACAGTGGCATTGGCAGCGACCGCTCAAACCAGCGCGCCGAAAGCCCCAGGACCGGGCGTTTGGTACAAGGGCATTGTTCACGCACATGCTAATTGGGGTGTGCCGCAGCTGCCCACCACATCACCCGACGTGGTGGTGCGCTGGTATCGTGAGCATAACTATAATTTTGTATCCGTGACCGACCTCAACTACTACACGCCACCCGAAGGGCTGAAGGCTTTGTTCGACGCTCCGGGCCGCTTCCTGGTTGTGCCAGGAACCGAACCCAGTAAGGATCCGATCCAACCGGGCAATAAAATCGTGGACACCATTGGCATCGGCATAACCGGTCCGGTAGATGCGCCGACAGGCGAGACGGTCGCCCTCGTTCTGGACAGCGAGGCCAAAGCCATTCGCCGGGCTGGGGGCCTGCCGATCGCAGCCCACCCCAACCTCACCTATGCGCTCACCGCAGCCGACCTCATCTCCTCCGACCAAACGGCCGGACCGCGCTTTTTCGAGGTGTGGAATACCGAGCCGGGGATGAACAACCTGGGTGGCGGTGGCAAGCCATCCACCGAGCAGATTTGGGACGAGGTGCTCTCCACCGGGCGTGTCATGTACGGCACCGCCGTAGATGATTCCCACCACTTCTACGATTTCATTTCGAGCCGGGAGACGGGTTCGCCGCTTTCAAATCCAGGCAAGGCGTGGATCGAGGTGCGCGCACGCGAGTTGTCTGTTGCAGCCATCATTGAGGCGATGGAACGAGGCGACTTTTACGCCACGACGGGGGTAGTCCTTTTGTCCTATGAGGCAAGCTCCGCCGCCGTTCGAATTGGTTTGAGCGACCAGACTCGTGACCTTGGTTGGTCACTGCCCGGAGCCAATCCGCAACTCTACCGGACCGAATTCATTGGGAGGGGTGGGAAAGTCCTCAAAGTAGATGAGTCGTTAAATCCGGTTTATGAGTTCACGGGCAACGAGCTTTACGTGCGTGCGCGCATCACTAGTTCGGATGGGTTGGTTGCTTGGACTCAACCCGTCTTCCGTAAGTAAGGTGCAATCAAGTCCACATTCACGAACTGGAGAATTGGGACCCGGACTCAGTCGGCGGCGGTTTTTGGCGGCAACCGCCGTCCTGGCCGTGCCGGCGATTATTCCGCGCGAACTGCTGGGCGCGGATGCGCCATCGGAGCGGGTGACGATTGGCGCGATTGGCTGCGGCAACATGGGGACGAGCAACACGCGGAAATTCCTCAAAGAGCGCGGCTGCCAGGTCGTGGCGGCGTGTGACGTGGACAAGCAGCACCTGGCATACCTCGTGCAGGTGATCAACACGGAGAACGCGAACCAGGACTGCAAGGGGTATCACGATTTTCGGGAGTTGCTGGCGCGGAAGGATGTTGATGCGGTGATGAGCGCGGTGCCGGACCATTGGCATGAACTGGTGGCGGCGGAGGCGGCGCGGCACAAGAAGGACATTTATGGAGAGAAGCCGCTGGCGCACACGGTGGCGGAGCAGCAGGCGATTGTCAAAGCGGTGCGGGACAACGAACGGATTTGGCAAACGGGCTCATGGCAACGGTCAGAGGCCAATTTCCGGAAGGCGGCAGAGATTGTGCGGAGTGGGTTGATTGGCGAGGTCACGCACGTGCAGGTGGGATTGCCAGATGGCAACCGGAACTCGGGGGGAGCGGCCATCTCGATGACACCGAGCGACCCTCCGCCGGAGCTGGATTACGATGTTTGGATCGGGCCATCAAAGATGATGCCGTACATCCAGGGGCGGGTTCACCGGAACTGGCGGTGGAATTACAATACCGGCGGAGGGCAGTTGATGGACTGGATTGGGCATCATTGCGACATCGCGCATTGGGGGTGCGACTTCGACAATTCGGGGCCTTACGAACTGGAGGGCCAGGGGGAGTTTCCGCCGCAGGACGCGGTTTGGAACACGTGCACGAAGTACCGGATCGAGCTGAAATATCCCCGGAACATTACGATGACGATTGCGGGCGGGTACCCGGACATCCGTTCGGGGGTGAAATGGATTGGCACGAAGGGGTGGGTGTGGGTGGACCGCGGCGCGTTCGAGGGCTCGAACGAGGACTGGCGGGATTACCGGGACCTGCCGGACGAGTTGTGCAAGGTGAAGCTCTACGTTTCGAACGACCACTACCGGAATTTTGTGGAATGTGTGAAGTCGCGAAGACCAACGGTTACACCGGCGGAGACGGCGCACCATTCCTCGATCCCGGGTCACTTGGGGCTGATCTCGATGTTGGTCGGGCGGAAGATCCGATGGGATGTGCACAGCGAGAGGATCCTGGACGACGCCGCGGCGAGCGAGCTCCTGACCCGGCAGTTCCGGCCGCCGTGGAAACTGGGGTGAAACTGGGGGGCGGGACAGAGCCCGTGCCGGCGCAAGCCGCCGCGAGCGCTGGACGCTCCGGTTTCACCTTGATCGAGTTACTCGTGGCGATCGCTCCGAAAAAGCTGCCACAGCCCACCCAACCGCACCGCTCTGTTCCATTCCGATCGCGCAACCTTACGTAGCAAACCGGGCGGTTCTGGAGAGTGACCCGCAAAACGGCCCGGGGTACTTTTCGGACCTGAATTCTCGGATGAACTTCTATGCAACCTTTTCCAGTTTCAGGCATTATCATAGTACAGGCTAAATCAGAATGGCTGCTATAAAAGAAAGCGTTTTGGCAATGCGGCTGGGAACTCCGGCGGAGAATCTTAACGAAGATCAAGCGCTGGTGGCCGCGGCGCAAAACGATCCCGAAGCCGCCGGCAGACTGTTCGACAAGTATTACGCGGAGGTGTTCGGTTACGTTTACCGAAGCACCCTGGACCGGGCAGTCACTGAAGACCTGACCTCCAATGTTTTTTTGTCCGCCTTCCGGCACTTGGGTTTTTTCCGGTGGAGGAGGGTGCCCTTTGGGGCCTGGCTCTATCGCATTGCCACCAACGAGATCCGGATGCATTACCGGAGGCAGAAGCGCATCGCCGCCACCTGCTCGGAAGCTATCAGCCTCGATGTGGCCAGCGAGTCGCTGACGGCCATGGAAACGTTGGCGGCAACCGAGGATTATCGCTTGCTGCACCATGCGCTCCTTGGACTGCGTTTGAAGTACCGCACGGTTATCCTCCTCCGATATTTCGAGAGCAAAAGCATCCCAGAAATTGCGAGTATCACCGGAAAAGCTGAAGGCACGATCAAATCGCAACTGCACCGGGGCCTGGAACGTTTGCAAACCGCTCTGGAGCGTTTGGGGGTCACACCGCTATGAACCGAATGGAGTTCTTATGAATGAGATCGAAACACTGGAGAAATACCTGGATGGAATCACACCTCCGGCCTATGAGTCGGACGAACATCGGGTTCGCCTCCGCCGCCAAGTCCTGGGGCAACTGGCCGCCAACCAGCCGGGCCGCTCACCGAACCGGGCCTGGAAAGTTGCGGCTCTCCTCGCCGGCCTGCTCTGCGCGGGGGCCCTGGCGGCCCAAGTGGCTGTCCAGGTGCATCGGTACTTTTTTGAAGGCCGCACCCGTAATGGTTCCTATCAGTTTACCACCTCGCCACAGGTCGTTTACTCAGGGACTGGTGCGGGGACAAACGGCAGCCAGCGCACGACCGTGGTCCACATGAGTGGCGTCAGTGTTGGGTCTGAGGAACTGGGCGCCGGAGGGGTCGAGCAGATGCAAAAGGATCTGGAGGAAATCGACTCGCTCAGGGCAGAGGATGCCCGGGAACTAATGAGCGTGACCGAGACGGAGGTCGATGGCTACTCGGGTCTTGGCAGGGTATTCCAGTTTAAGTATGTGCTGTCCGGCGGCCGGATACATCTCATGAATGAAGGCGACCCGGACTCCCGCGATGACGTGTCACCGGCCCAAATGGAAAAAGACCAGGAGCAAATCGCCAAACTCCGGCAACAAGGCCGGCGCGAAATTATCACTGTGATCGAGACGGAAGTGAACGGCCAAATTAGCCGCACGCTGGTCTGCCAATACGCGCTGCCCGACGGCCGGGACGTGACCATTGGTGAGGGCGACCCTTCGCTGGGAAGTTCAGGCCCGCTCCTGTCCTCCGCGCAGTGGGAGGAATTGCATCGTCTCGGGCATCTCAAAGCCGGCACATTCATTGGCACCATCGAAAAGCAACTCTTCGGCCAGAGTTTCACTTTCCAACGCTATTCCTATCAGCTCGCGGATGGCACGGTGGCGATTTCTTCGGAGGGCCAGCCGACCGGACCGAAGCGACAGCTCTCCGAGGCGGATCGGAACGAATTAGCCAATCTCACCAAAGCTGGAGCAGGCGAAATACTTGGAAATTATGAGGAGGAAATCCGAGGGAAAGTGTTCAGCTTCGAGCAACGGCTTTACCTCTTGAGTGACGGGACCGAGGTGATACGGTCGCACGGGGTGCCGAAAACCGACCATTGACCAAAAACCACTTAATCATTCTTGCGCTATGTTCCTCACTACATCTTCTTCAAAGGCTAACCGCCACGCTCCGTTCGCTCGCAAGACCGGGTTCACTCTGATTGAGTTGCTGGTGGTCATCGCGATCATCGGAGTCCTGGCCGCCCTCCTCCTCCCGGTGCTCTCGCGGGGCAAGCAGAAAGCCCAGCAGTCTTACTGCCTGAACAATGGCCGCCAAATGATGACAGCCATGACCACTTATGTGGGTGATAACAAAGACTATTTTCCGCCGAACCCGGATGACGGTAATACTGTCCCTGGCCATAACTGGTGCTCGGGCAATGCCGGACGCGGTGAGCCGCAGGAGTTCAATCCCGACGTTCTCAAGGACCCCACGCTCAGCCTCCTGGCTCCTTATCTTCAAGGCAATGTCAGCGTGTTTCATTGTCCCGGAGATAAACGAACGGGGCTCTACCAAGGCTCCAACCCATCGATGATGGGCCAAACCATCCCCGCCGCCAGGACCTTTTCCATGAACCAGGCCGTGGGTACCATTTGCCCGGAATTTGACCAAACCCGCTACACCGGCTGGGCAAACTCCAAGCACGCCGGTGCTCCCACACTTTCAGTCAATGGTATCTGCTTGAACAGCCGAAAAACGCACCACCGGGACTCACCTTGGATTACCTACGGTCAAACGGCCAGTATCCGCGCCCCCGGCCCCGCGATGCTCTGGGTCTTGGTCGATGAGGACGTCAATGGACTTAATGACGCTGCGTTCGCCTTTGGCATGGAATTGCCCTTCTGGTTCGACGCGCCCGGCACCTACCATAACGGAGGTTGTGGTTTCGCCTTTGCCGACGGTCATTCAGAATCCCACCGTTGGTTAAGCACCAGCCCGAAAAAGGCCAACGGGAGCTTGGCCAACCCCCAGGATTACCAGGACTGGCTCTGGATGCGGCTCCACACCTCGGCCAACATCTCCGGAGAAGTGTCGCCCCCAAATGGTGGCCCGCTGAGCGGATCAGGCAGCTCTTTCAAATACGCATCATCGCTGCCGCAGAACGTACCAGACTGTCGCGTCGGCCTTGGCCAGCGGAATCGTGCAGGAGCCATCGCGTGGCGCCAGTAGCAATCCTTTTTTGACCTGGGGCCGGCCCGCGCCATCGAGCGGAACCAGCTCCAGGCCCGCGGTGCGGCGAAGCTGGACTTGACCTTCGACCGGTTCGATAAGCAGCGGCGGGCCTCCCCATTGGTCTGAGATGCTGGTGCGTTCCTCGTTCCATTTCATGCCGGTGTTCGCGCACCGAGCGGCGGCTACGAGCAGAATCTTCTTTGAGCCTGACAGCGGTTCGCCGTCGAGCGCGGTGAGGCTGACGGCGCAGAAGCGCGTCAAGAGACGGAACTCGGTGTCGCGGGTGCGCAGCGTCTGGCCGCCGATCCAACCCAGGGCAGCTTGCGTGTGCGGGGTGTTGACGGTCAGCCGGCCGGTGCCTTTCTCGGTCGCTTCCCAGAGCAACTCGCCGGTGTCGCTGGCGACTTGGCCGGTCGATTCATTGAAAGGGATCTCGGCGGCTCGCGTCGTACGTGCGGCGCTGAATTTGCCGATCCGGACGCGATGCACCAGCGGCAACAGCGGCGAGAGTTGCCCCTCAGTGAAGAATTGCACAAGGTCCCAGCGTTTTTCTTTGAGGCTGTCGTAGAGCCGGTGCTCGTCGAAGTCCAGCTTCACCAGCCGGCGCGCGGGTTGGACGTCGCCGCGTTGGAACAGCAACGAAGCCGTCGGCATCTGCGCCAATTTGCTGACCTCGTTGCACAGATCGAAGTAGCCGCTCACGGCGTCCCCGCTCAGTTCACGCTCCGTCCACTGGTGGCCGAAGGTGTAGCCGTACACGGCATCCCAATCCTGCAAGCTGGCATAGGCGGCCAGCAACAGCGGCATCTCGCAGCCGTAATCGCTCGGGAACGGATGATTGTATTCGCTGACAACCATTGGTTTGCCGGCCACGGCCGAGCGGCTGAGCGCGCTGATGGTGCATTGCGCCGGCGCGTCTAGCATTGGTGTGTTTTTAATTTTCCAGTCGGTTCCTGACCATGGCTGATGCGGGAATTCGGGATGCTGCCAGTAAGCGTGGCAGTCCATCAAATCGAGTGTCGCCTGCGTTTGAAGGCTGGGCAGGCCGTAGTTTTCGTTGGTGCCCTCGAGGAGCGCGCGTACTTTCAGCTCTTGGCGCAGAAACCGGCGCATCGTCTCGTAGTAGCGCCGTTCCAACTCGGAATAGAACCGGCCTTCGTCGCGGAACCGCTCGGCCGTCGCGCCGCTGAACTCGGTCGGGTCGAGCCGGCGCACCGTGCCGCGGATCGGGTCCTCGCCCTCCCCCAGACCGAAAACCGGTGCTTCGTGCAAACTCACGTCGGCAATCCAGACCATGCCAGTCGCCTGGCCGAACTGAAAACTCAGCCGCGCATTGTCGTCGTCCTCCGGCGCGGTGAACGTGAACTGACAATCCTTCCATGGCTCGCCGATATCCAATTGGGCGGAGCCATAGCCGCGCCACGGATCATTGTGGCAGGCTTCCGCCGCGATTGGGCGCGGCGCCGAGGCGCGCGCGCGAAAAGTGACGCGATATTTCACTCCTTTTTGCAGTTTCAAATGCCGCTGTGTCAGCATCACATGCCAGGGCGTGCCGTCCACGGCCTGAATGGTCGCTTTCGTGCTGTCGTTGGTCATCTCCAGCTTCGCAGAGGATCCTTCCGACGCCCAGAAATCCCAATTCTGCGCGCCGTCGTGCAACAATTGCGGACCCGCCGCGCGCGCGCCCTCCCGCCACGCGCGCACCAGCGCCTCGCGCGACGGGTAACGTTCGGCCAGCCACTCGTTATATAACCGCGTCAGCTCCTCGCCATACCACGGCGGGATGTCGCACCAGTCGGACGCCGGATGTGTGGTTTGCCGGCCACGCAGATAGCCGGAGGTCCACGCCAGGAAAAGCGAATCTTCATTTGACAACTCGATGATCGCCACCGCCGGGTCCTGGGCGTAGGTGCGGCCGGTGTGCGGGTTGCGATGCGTCAGCAACTGGCGAGCGTAATCTTTCTGCAACTCGATCATGCGCGGGTCGAAGATTGCGCAATATTTGCCGTAGCCGAGCCATTCGGCCTGTGCCACACCGTCGCCCTCAGTGAATTGTCGGCCCACATGGAGATTGAGGTTGAGGTAGATCCCGCGTTGCTCCAGTTCAGCGACCAGATTGTCAAATTTCTCGAACTGCCCCTGCTCCAAGTGCAGCGTGTCGGGCGCATGCCAACGAAAGAAAGTGTTGCCCCAAGACGCGTCCAGTCCGTGCATCCTCACGAGATTAAAACCGTATTTCGCCAGCCGGTCGGCTACGCGTGCGGCGACCTCCGGCGGCGGAAAGTTGGCTTCGCCTGAGAGGTTCACGCCCCAGAAGCGCTTGCGCCCAGCACCCGGGAACCAGAAGTGGCCGTCGCGGACCTGGATGAAGCCGTGCTTGCCGGCCGGTGGCTCGAGGAGAAATCGCGCGTCGGCGAGCGCATCTGCTGGCGCCTCCCACGGCAGGTGAAAAGGGACCCACTCGTCCCCGTTCACGGCAGTGCTTGTCAATGCCAGTGCGAGAAACCAAATCTTCACAGCGCCAGTTTCGGTGGATCCCGGGCTGCGTGTCGAGGAGATTGGGGCGCCGTGCTTGCCTCTATGAGACGCTCTTATTTCCTCAGCCTCGCTTCTCAACCTATGTTCTCTGCCAGCCGCGCAAGCAAACTCCGAAGTCATATAAAATGTCGCGCGCCACCTGAGAACGATTCCGGCTGGTTCCCGCCAGCTTGAATCCCGGTGGAATTCCTGCATACTGGCGTGGATGAAGGCCAAACAAAGGGACCATTTCGGCCGCCGATTGCTGCTTGGTGCAGCCTTGGTGGGAGCGTTGTCCTGTTCAATCGCGGCTCGGGCGCAAGCTGACGCCGCCAAACCGATGCCCGTCCCGCCGCTGGAACAATCGGCGAGTCGGCGCATTTCCGCCCGGGATCCTTCCAGCATCGTGAAATGCAAAGATGAATACTGGGTCTTCTACACGGGCCGGGGCGTCCCTTCCTATCGTTCCAAGGACCTGGTGAAATGGGAACGCGGGCCGGCCGTATTCAAAGAGGCGCCGGAATGGATCGCCAAGCTCGTTCCAGAAAACCGCCATTTGCAATATTGGGCTCCCGACGTCACCAAGCTGGGTGACCGGTATCTCCTTTACTACGCGGTTTCCTCGTTTGGGAAAATGACCTCCGCCATCGGCCTGGCCACCAATCCCACTTTGGACCCGGACGATCCGGCCTATCATTGGACCGATCAAGGGTTCGTCGTGCGGACGCAGGACGGCGACGGTTACAATGCAATTGACCCATCCGTGTTCCACGACAGCGATGGAACCCTGTGGTTGGCTTTTGGCTCTTATTGGTCCGGCATCAAACTGATCCAACTGGATCCGCAGACCGCCAAACGGATGGCCCCCGATTCGAAACTGTTTCCCCTCGCTTACCATGAGTCAATCGAAGCTTCCTATCTGTGCCGGAACGACGGCTATTATTATCTGTTTGTGAACTGGGGTAGCTGTTGTCAGGGCCCTAAGAGCACGTACAACATTCGCATCGGGCGGAGCAAAATCGTCACCGGGCCATATCTGGACAAGGCCGGTGTGGACATGCTCCACAACGGCGGCAGTCTGTTTCTGGCAACGACCAACGGTCCATTGATCGGCCCGGGACATGCGGGGACTTTGAAGGCACTAGGAAAGGACTGGTTCACATCGGACTTCGAGGCCGATCTCCGAATGGATGGCAAAGCCACCCTGGCAATAATGCCGCTGCGTTGGAATGCGAACGGCTGGCCGGAGGCGACCGTGAATGATGTGAAGAGTGCTCAGTCCGCTGACTCCCTGACCAAGTAAAGCCGCTTCAAATTATTTCGATGGCTGTCAACCACCGTGCGGATGGTCAGCGGCCTAGGGAGATCAGTCGGGTTGTCTGCACGAGCGTGGGAAACTCGATCCTGCCTTTGGGTCGATTGTCTTCGCCGACACCAATTATGAACTCTCGTGATCACATCTGGAAGTCGGAGTCGCTGGGGAAGCAGTTCTTGGAAGGAGTCCGAGGAGCCATTCCCTTCGGCCGAGAGCAAATCGAATTGATGCTCCTGATTCTCAACCCACCAGGGCCTCGGCAGCGGCAAGACGCCTGAGCAGGTCGCAGAGGAGTATCTCCACCGGCCTGATAAGGCAGCCAACATTCTCGCCCCGGTGGGAGAGCAATGTCAGTGGCTCCGGGAGATCGGGTTCGAGAACGTGGATTGCTACTTCAAAGTCTTCGAGCTAGCCCTATTTGGCGGAACAAAACGCAGCTCCCGCCGCGGGCCCCAAGACCCCAGCTCCCGATGAAGCGGCTTGAGCGAGAATTAGGCACTAAGCCGTCTCCATGCAGTTGAACAGGAGACAACAGAGATAACAGAGACCGGAAAATCTCCGTTACCTCCGTTACCTCCTGCTCAAGATCTTTTCGGTTAACCCCCCCAAGTTCCTTTCTCCGTGCCCTCGGTGTCTCTGTGGTGAACCCTTCCCCTTTCAGCCTTTAGCCTTTAGCCTTGACGCAGCCCTCCCCATTCGCGTTCCTTCGCGGCTAAGAATCAGTGGTCACCGGTCGGTTATTAGCGTTTATTAGCGGGTACCCACGTTCGCCAATTCCGCCACACATCGGAATCCAATCGTGCTGCACCGATCCAGCCCTGGCCACATCAGGATGAACTTCGTGGCGAAATTTGCCGGCCGCGGGCCGCCATCCACATACCAGTTTGACCCCTGGGCGGCAAACCCGGCGCCCCCACGGATGATGCAGAACCGGGTCCTCCCGTCGCTGCGTTCACTTTCCGTCCATTGCCACACGTTGCCACACATATCGTAGCAACCGAAGGGCGAACGCCCGGAGGGAAACGCTTTGACCGCTGTGGTCGCGCCCGTTACCGCCGTGCTGCACCGCCCAGCTTCCCAATCCTCCCCCCAGGGGTACTTCCGGCCGTCCAGCCCCTGGGCGGCATATTGCCATTCTTCCTCCGTTGGCAGCCGCTTGCCGGCCCACTGCGCGTAGGCCCGCGCGTCTCCGAGCGCCACATAGACGACGGGATGGTCTGCTCGGCCGGGCGGCAGCCGGCCATGCTCCCAGTGCTTTAAAAAGTTCTCCGGATGCTTAGGCCGATACCGGCTGGCAGCGAGGAACTCGGCGAACTGCGCGTTAGTCACCAGGGCCTCGTCCATCGCAAGCCGTGGAAAAGCCACCGTGCGATCAAACCTCCGCGTTCGAAAGTTGTAAACGTCTCCGGACGGCGGTGCGGAATCGTAAAAGCCGCACTCGCGTACTCTCATTTCGATCCTCAATTCCAAAGTGGCCGCGGGAAGCTCCACCATGCCCGGAGGGGGTCGCAAATAAACCCGCCTCTCTCGCACAGGAACAAGTTCAGTAATCGCGGTGGGGGTCCGGGTGTCGAGGTTTGTCCTGGCGCTCGACTGCGCCTGCCTTCGCAAGAAACGCCCGAAACCGCTTCCCAAATTCCCCGTTGCACCGGACAGAAAACAACCAAGGCCGCGGCTGGGCAGCGCGCCGGACAGCACCACGCTTTCGCCTTTCGTGTCGGGGTGGAGTTCCGTCCCTGCCACCAAATCAAAATATCGTTCTTGAGGTACCACTGGCACCTCGAGCAGTGGCCCATCGATCCTTCTCTTGGTCCGATTGACGAGTGTCCATAGCCGCAGACCCTGGCCTTCCCAAAGCGAGGCGAATATTCCGTCCTGCTGGACAGGCACCAACGGTGTCCAAGCCTCGCCGCTGAACAAAACGGTGAAGCGCCGCTGGATCGGCAGCATGGCGCGCAACCACGAGCGGTCGCGTTCATTCCAAGGCACGAGGGAACCGAACACATTTTCCCATACCATGATGCCGCTGCCGTTCATCCAGGCGGAGTGGAGTTCGCCGGAGTGATCGTGGTCCCAGCGCCGGACCTGGTGTTGGATATGACGCCGTTCGAGCCACTTAGCCCGGAGCACCCCGGGTGTGGGGCTGTCCTCGAACCATTGCGCCCACGAGGCAAGGTACTCCGCCAGATTTTCCAGCGGCACGGCGTCTTCGCCTTCCAGGATGACGCCGGGCCGTGCGGCGTCGAGCTTGGCGCGAAAGTCCGGCCCACCCTTGTTCAGCGTGTCGAGAAAGATTCCGTCCGCCTCTAGCGCGAGCACCAACTCGACCAAGGCCTCGATGTCGGCCTTCCCCTCCCGCCGCGTGCCGGTGTCCCACGGGTTGTAATCCACGTAAACCCGCACGCCGCGGCGATGGCACCGGCGCACGACGCGCCGCAATCCCGTCAAACCTCCGGGCAGGTCCCGATAAAAATCGAACTGGTTGCGCTCATCCACCCCAATGCGTGGGTAGGCCTGCCACAATACGATGCTGTCATAGCCTCCGAACTGACGCTCCCCTTCGTCCAGGAACGCCTCGACCGTATAACGTCCGGACTGGTGGTCATAAAATTGCTGATCCCACGCCATGAGGAAGCCGCAACAATAGTTCGAGGCCGACCACGCAAAATCGCGCCGGCGGTACAGGGCATCGTCATACTTGAGTTGCGCTCGAACCTGAGTGCGCCAGCCCGCCAGCGCTCTCCGGAATGCCGGCCACTCGGCTGGGTCATCGGGCGCGGGAATGATCTCTTTGGCGGGATCGAACCGGAATGGGGCAAGGGCCTGGACAGCGCGGGCGGGCCACGCGCCCAGCACGGGGACGATGACCCCGAGGGCTTGAAGAAACTGACGGCGCTTGGCTTTCATTCGATGCCGCCGCGCTTGGCGGTCCGTTACTCGGCTCCAAGTTGAATTACGACGCGTCCCGAATGATTGTGTTGAATTCGGACCGCACATCCGCCGCCGGCGATGGGTGTGACCGAATAGCCTTCGGCGTGCCCACGCAGGCGCTCGAGCCGGGACAAACGGAGGCCGCCGGCCATGACCTTCGTGGGTGGCTCACGTAATCGCAGCACCTCGCGGCCCTGGTTGTCGAACGTCAGGTAATCGATCTGGTCGGAACTGTAATGGACGGCGCGCACCACGGAGGTAGATCCCAGCAAATGGGACTCTTTCGGCGGTGCCCATTCAGGCACGGAGGCCATGCCCCGCTGAAAGTGGCGCAGGTAATCACCATAGCCGTCCGAAAACCAATAGCCGGTGGGTTCGTCCACGCTTGCTCTAACCAGCCCGTCTTCACGCGAAGCGTAGGTCGCCCAATTAAAGGAGCGAAAGGCGCGCTCTTTGGAATCCAGGTCGCCGGTCGCTTCGTACCACAGCGCCCGCACCGAGGCATATCGCGCGGTATGGCTTGCCATTTTATCCATGTCGTTGACCTGTTCGGAAAGAACCTCCGCGCCCCACTGCAAGCCTTTCTCGTGGAGACCGCCCATCGTCCTGGAGTCCACCGCGAAGAAGCTTGTCACCCAATCCAGGATCCGCTTGGCGTGGGTCAGCGCGTGCGGATCGGTCTCCGGGTGCTGGAGCAGGTAACGGGCGGTTTCCAGCGCCGAGTATTGATTCCGGTTAGTCCGATAATCCGCATAGATGAGCACGTCTTCGAAGTACTGCGTCCAGACCTGATTTTGCACCGGATATTTCATGAGCCAGCGCCAGGCAAGATCTCTGGCGCGGGCGTAGGCTTTGCGCTTTCCCTCCTTTAGGCGGAGCAGTTCGTCGAACAGCCGAATAGGACCCAGCGCATTGGCGGTGTATTCCTCACGAATATGCGTGCCGGTCCGGGCATCCACTCGAAACGGCCACGGCGAGTGGGACTCGTCTCCCGGCCGCACGTGCGCCGCTAAAGCATCCGCGCAGCGCACCGCAGCTTGCAGATACCTTGGCTCCGGGGAGAACTCGTAAAATTGGAGGTAGGCGTACCCCAGTTCACCCACTTTGTCCGGCTCGAGGAAGCCGACCCCATCGCCTCGTCCGCAAGGGGTATGGTGTTCCTGGTCGCAGTAAAGCGTATCGGTTCCGCCCACGTAAACGGGGTTGCCCGCATCCGAGCTGGAGTAGGGCACCTGGGCCCAGGAATCATTGGTGCTGGTGGTGCCAAAACTCACGATATGGTCCAACATCTCCTGGGCCCTCTCGGTGACCACTTGGTCTCCACAATAGGCGTGGTAAAGCAGCGCCGAATCGGTGAGCATGGCGAAGAGGCCCGCTGGGTTGTGGACCCACCACCGGCCCGCAAACAAAGGCTTGTTCGGCTCATTCAGGCCGTTGAACTCGGGATAGGTGAAATAGGTGCGGAGACCATCGGGCTGGATCGGAATGCTTTTGAACATCTCCCAGTTCCGGCGCAGGATCTGGTCATAGGGAGCATCGGCATCAATCCAACTCAGGAGCTTGCCTTGGTTATCGAGTCGAACCGGGTGCCAGAAGAGCTGCTCGGCCACGACGGAGCCGGTGCCAAGCAGAGGTGCCATGGTCACAAGAACCCGCTGGATCAGCACGCGTATGAATTTTCGAAGCTTCATTGGCCGCTGGTGTAAGGCGCAACGCATGCCAGCGTTCAACCACAGATCGTTTAGAGGGGCAAGCGCTTTCGTCAAAAAACCGGAGAACGGCCGGCGCCCGCCACAGCCGGCTGGAACGAACGAGCGGAGAATTTCGACGATTTGCTGCCCGTTGCGCTGGACTTCAAAATGTCAAGATATTTATAACATCCACCATCCCTCTGCTCATCGCTCATTACGGGCCTTCCGAGCGAAACTTGAGCGAGGCGGGAACCACGAAATATTTTGACAGTTTGGCCGGATGAATTAGCCTCGGCTCCAATTATGAGAATGGGCATCAATACGTTTCTGTTCACCTCGCCGTTCACGAACAAGAGCACGAGGCTTTTTCCTCAATTCAAACGCTGGGGCTTCGATACGGTCGAAATTGCGATCGAAGACCCGGCGCATATCGATCCCGCCCACGTGAAGCGGGAGCTGGACCGGCATGGGCTGGCGTGCGGCTCGGCTTGCGCTTGCCTGGGACCGGACCGCGATTTGCGCGGCACGCCGACCCAGCAAAAGGACGCGCTGAAATACATGAAGAAGGTGCTCGACCAAATGGTCGTCCTGGGGTGCCCTTCTCTCATCGGCCCGGTTTATTCCTCGGTGGGGCGAGCGGATGCGGTCGCGCCGGCCGATTATCGCAAGCAATGGGCTACGGTGGTAAAGAACCTCAAGGGGCTTTGCGCTTATGCCCACGAGCGAGGCCGGCAAATCTGTATGGAGCCGCTGAATCGCTTCGAGACCGACTTTATCAACACCTGCGACCAGGCGCTGAAGTTGGTGCGCGCCGTCGGCAGCCCCGCGCTCAAGTTGCACCTGGATACCTTCCACATGAACATCGAGGAGAAAGACCAGGCGGCGGCGATTCGCAAGGCGGGCAAGCGCCTGGGCCATTTCCACGCCTGCGGCAGCGACCGCGGCACGCCGGGCCACGACCATATCGATTGGAAACCCATCGCCCGCGCCCTGAAGGACGTCCGGTACGATGGCGACGTGGTCATCGAGTCGTTCACGAAGGACGTGAAAGTCATCGCCCGCGCGGCAGCGATTTGGCGGCGCATCGAACCGACCCGAAACGAGATTGCGGTGGACGGGCTGAAGTTTTTGCGGCAAACCCTAGGACGATAAGTTATGAAAAACGCGTGCGTGTCGGGAATGATGGGGAGGTACGTCAACAGTTTGGGCACGGCGGCGCGCCGGACGATTCGCGCCCGGCTCTTGGGTGTGGGGGCGGCACTGGTGCTTGCGCCGCTGTTATCGCTTGGCCAATCCGTGACCGGTGACGGGCCTTCGGTTGAAAAAGGATTTCAAAAGATCTTCAACGGCAAGGACCTTACCGGATGGCAGGGGCACCCCAAACTCTGGTTCGTCAAAGACGGGGCGATTACCGGCCAGACGACGGCTGAGAACCCGGCCAAGCGCAATACGTTTCTCATCTGGACCAACGGGACGGTGGGAGATTTCGAACTGCGGTGCCAGTTCAAGATCTCGCCGAACAACAGCCAAGGATTTGCCAACTCGGGCATCCAGTATCGCAGCAAGGTTCTGGACCCCTCGTATTGGGTGGTGGGCGGCTACCAAGCGGACATGGAAGCGGGGCCGAACTACACGGGCACTCTCTACGAGGAGGGCTCACCCCGAGGCACCATGGCCATGCGAGGCGAGAAAGTGCTCTGGGACAAAGATTGCAAGAAGGAGGTGACGGGTGAGTTGGGCAAAGCGGACGAACTGCTGGCGCTTATCAAGGCAGGGCAATGGAATGAGTACGTGATCATCGCCAAGGGAAACCACCTCGAACAGTTCATCAACGGGAAACAGATGATCGATATCATCGACGATTGCGAGGCGAGCCGAGCGATGTCCGGCGTGCTGGCCCTGCAACTCCATGCGGGGCCGTCGATGACGGTGCAGTTCAAGGACCTTCGGCTGAGAGATTTTGGCGGTTCGGCCAGCGGGGGAGCCGGGGAGCTCGAAAAATTGCAAGGAACCTGGCGCGCGATGGCAGGGGAGGCTGAGGGCTCGCCATGGCCTCAGGAGGCAACGACCAACATAGTGGTAAGTATCAAGGGCAATGCTTACACGGTCACCAGCCCGGATTTTACCGATCACGGCGAATTCTCGGTTGATCCGTCTCACCAGCCAAAGCAAATGGATGTTCGCCCGGCCACCGGAGACGACAAGGGCCGGACCATAGCGGCGATCTATGAATTAGAAGGTGATCGGCTGCGAATTTGCTACGCCCACGGAGAGAGCCCCCGCCCCACGGCCTTTACTGCGCCGGCGGACTCGGGAAGAATCCTTTTGACCTACACCCGGCAAAAATAGTTATGAGACGAACCCTCGTAGTTGCGGCTTTGTCATTGCTCGTGTTCGGCCTGCGGGCCGAGGAGAAGAAAATCGTTTTTATCGCGGGGTCGCCGAGCCATGGGCCCGGGGAACACGAACACCGGGCAGGCTGCCTTCTGTTAAAAGCGTGCCTGGACCAAGTCCCGGGCGTGAGTTCGGTGGTGTACAGCAACGGTTGGCCGCAGAACCCGGAGGAGGCCTTCACGGGGGCGGCCACGGTGGTGGTGTATAGTGATGGCGGCGGTGGCCATCCCCTGCTCCAGGATAGCAGGCTCAAGACCATCGGTGACCTGATGGCCAAAGGCGTTGGCTTGGTCTGCCTCCACTATGCTGTCGAACCGACCAAGGAAAAAGGGGAAAAGGAATTTTTGGAATGGTTGGGGGGATGTTTCGAAATCGACCGCTCGGTCAATCCGACGTGGAAGGGAGACTTCAAGGAGCTGCCTAAACATCCCATTGCACGCGGTGTGGCCCCGTTCTCGACTCAAGATGAATGGTACTTTTATATGCGCTTCCCCGAAGGCATGAAGGGTGTGACGCCAATCCTGTCAGCCGTACCGCCGGAGAGCACGATGGACCGGCCCGATGGGCCCCATGAAGGGAACCCGGCCGTGCGGGAGGCGGTCAAACGAGGCGAGCCGCAGCACGTCGCCTGGGCCTTCGAACGCGCTGACGGCGGGCGTGGATTCGGCTTTACCGGCGGCCACTACCATAAAAACTGGGGCAACGACCAAGTCCGCAAGCTGGTGCTCAACGCAATTCTGTGGACGGCGAAGATGGAAGCGCCCGCCACGGGCGTCGAAAGTCAGGTGACAGCGATGCAGTTGAAAGCGAACCTGGATGACAAGGGACGACGGAGGTGAGGGAAAGGCTAAAGGCTTCCGCCGTCGTCAAGACTATGGCGGATTAAAAAGGCTAAAGTGGGGACGGGGAGGGGGAAAGGTAGGGCGCGCCCGCCCGCCATAGCTCGGCGAAGGCGGGTCACTCCGTGCGCGCCGCTTCATGCCTCATTTTGCATTCTGCATTTTGCACTTGGATCTGCCCTGGGTAACCGAACCAAAATAAATAGGAGGAAACAGAGGAAACGGAGCGGGGCCGGGAAGGAAGGGCATTTCACCACAGAGACACCGAGGGCACGGAGAGGGGGAAGTTTTTTAACCGCTGATGTACGCTGATAACACGGATAGGGGAAAGGTAGGGCGCGCCTGCCCCGCCGTAGCTCGGCGAAGGGGGGCCCGCCCGCCATAGCTCGGCGAAGGCGGGTCACTCCGTGCGCGCCGCCTCGTACGCTCCGCGCCCTCAGCGCGCAAAATGAAGAGCCCTGGAAGGGCGAAAGACGATAGCCCAGGGCGCCCCGCCCATGCTTGCATGGGCGGAAGGCAGCCCTGGGTAACGACCCAAAATAATTATTCTTCCCTTTTTTTCGGGTTGGCTTTGCGAGCCCATGGCCCGCAAAGCCAACCCGAAAAAAAGACGCTGCCCCGTGGCAAGTTGAACGCTGGGCAGACGGGAGCCGGTTCAAGTCCAAGATGAGGCGGCAGCGCCGGGAGCAGGTTGGCGGGGTTGTCGTGGAACGGCACAAGACGGCGCTGACGCGCTACGAGGTTCTGGCCTGTCCCAGCCAGCCCTTACGATCGGACGACATGAGTATGACGGAATTCACGATTCACGCCCCGACCCCTTCGCGATTGCGCTTCTGCCAGGCGGTCGCTGCGAATCCGCCGATCATCGTGCCCACGAGTCCGGCAACCACGAGCACCGCGCCGAAAAATTCGCCCGCCTTGTCCACGGCCACGCCGTGAGCACGATGCAAGAACGTCGGCCCCCAATGCCCGAAGGCACCCAGCGCGAACGTGTAGGCGGCATAGCCCAACACCACGAGCACGTACTCCGGGATGCGAACGAGATTCACGATGTCACGGACGGAAGGTCTCTTGGCCGCTTCGACGGCGTTGCCGTCGGCCTGCCCGCGTTTGAGTTCGGCAAAGGGCAGCATGACGAGCGCGAGGAACAACCCCGGCGCGCCCGCCCAGATGAACGCGTGCCGCCAGCCCCATCTCGCGGCGATGAGCCCGCCAATGACCGTGCCCAGCGCCGCGCCGACTGGAATCGCGACGTAGAAAATTGTCAGCGCGTTGTTGCGCTGCGCCGGGCCATAGCTGTCGGAAATCAGACTCGGACTGATGGTCGCATAGCTCGCCTCGCCAAGGCCGACGAGTACGCGAAAGGCAATCATCATCGCAAACGTCGCCGCGAACCCTGTCAAGATTGTGCCCACACTCCACACCATGATGCCGGCGGCGATGAGCCATTTGCGCGAGCAGCGGTCGCCAAGCCAGCCGAAGACTGGCGAGGTGAAGAAGTAGCCGATCATGAACGCCGTCACGAGCCGCCCGGCCTGACCATCGTTGATGCCGAGATCTTTTTGTAGCGGCGTCAACACTGCCGAGAGCACAAAGCGGTCGAGGTAGTTGAACAGGTTAAGGCCGGTGAGGATGGACAGAATCCAGGCGGGCGAGAGTTGCTTGCGCTTGGCGGTGCCTGTCATCGTAAAGGGTCATAAAAGGTTCATCCATCAGCGTGAGCGGTCAAGCGTGAAAACGCGATTCGGTTGAACAGCCATTTTCTTAAAATCTGTCTTTGTCTTTTTCCGGCCGTGCAAGCGACGTTCAAGGCGCGATTCTTCCCGTGCAAGGCATCAACCCGCCCGGCTGTGACATGGTATCCCTCGTGCCGGCCTACGCCAAACTCCACCCGAAGTGGGTCCGCAGCTAAAATCTGGAGGACCTGCTTGATTCGAAGCAGCCTGCCTCGATGGCGTTTGTTGGCGGCGCTGGCGGATGAATTCCTCAACGAGGCGGGGCTTCGGACGCCGTAGCCGGTCCGTTAACGACCACCCCGCACGCTCGGAGAAGCTCGAAGAGCAGGCCGAAGAACTGAGGCAGAAGGACGCAACAATTCGCGTGCTCGAACAGCGTCTTGAGCACGTCGAGCAGGTAGTTTCCAGTTCGCCGAATCAGCGTTAGCGCGGCTCGTTTTCGTTTGCAACTTTGCTTTACGTGTCTAAGATCGAACAAGTATGTTTCTTTTGCGTTATCGCCTCGTTCTGATCAGAAAACTCCTTTTGGCAACCAGCCTGAGCCTGCCATTTCTTCGCATCTTCATAGCCTGCGGTGCTGAACCGGCCCCCCTGAGGCCAGCGGTGGCCAAAGGCAACCTGGTAGAGAACTCCGTGGTGAAAGTGTTCTCCCAGGTGCGCTACCCAGAACTTTATCAGCCGTGGTCAAAACGACCATATGCCGAGGTGACCGGGAGCGGTGTGGTCATCAGAAATGGGTGGCCAAACCGATTAGCGAGAAGCTGGCGCAGAACTGGGATGCGGTCGTGCAAGGGGGGAGCGGATTTACCTGACGGTGCTGCGGCGGAAGAAGACGTAACAAACAAAGACCGTGAGACCGTGAGACCGTGAGACCTGAAGGTGACTAAGCTCGAAAGAAATCCGAAAAGCCGCGTCTCACGTTCTCACGCTCTCACGCTCTCACGGTCTTGCTTGGGGCTGGGTATCGCTTTGTGGGTCTGTTGCGTGGCCGCCTTGGGGCAGACGAGCCTTACCTTGCGGTGGGCGGCGGAGCGGGACCCCAATGTCACTGGCTACCGGCTTTATTGGGGGCCGGCGAGCGGGGTGTACACCAACAGCGTGGACGTGGGGAGTCCGTCCGGGGTTGAGCTGGAGGCAACCGTGACGGTCTATGGTCCCCTGAATTACTTTGGGCTGACCGCCTACGACCGCTTGGGCAATGAGAGCGGTTACTCGAATGAAATCTTTTGGCCGGGGTATGTCCCGCCGGCGGGAGCAACCACCTGCATCCGAATAACCCCGCAGGTCGCCAGTTCGCCGGACGGGCCGTGGAACGGGGTGGGGAGTTGGCCGCCGGTGACGATTACCAACCCGCCCTATCCGGCGTTGTTCAACCGGATTGCGATTTCGGACACAGCCTTTACGCCGCAATGGTCATTCAGCCTCGCCGGGCTGTGGGCGCCCATTGGGCAATGGCCGCCCCTGGCGCGCAGCAACAAGCCCGGCACGCTGTATTTCCAGCTCGTCATGACGAATTGGACCCAATGAAGGAATGAGGATTGATTCGAACATTGCGGGGGTGCTGTGGCAGACGGAGCGGTTGCGGACCGTGCTGATTCCGGGTGCGCTCGATCGTAGGTGGTTGTTCGTGAGAACATTTTAAATCTCTAAATCGCCAAATCGGTGTTGACGAGGCGGCGCCGAGGATCAAACCTAACGGCCGCGAACCCAATTCACCCGAATATGCTCGGCTCAGCGATTCTGGAAGCGCCCACAGGGCTAGCGTGTGGTTACCTGCTCCTCAGCCGGTTCGCCAGCGCGATCAACGAAGCCGTCCTGGGTCGTTTGGTCCATCTGCGCGCGCGAGTGCTTGGGGACAGTCGCAAATCGCTGCTGTCCAAGGTGAAGAAGGCGAAAACCGCTTGGAGCAAACAGTATGTCTGACTTGGACAAAATCCAAACTATCGTGGTGGTCATGATGGAGAACCGCTCGTTTGATCACATGCTGGGGTACTTGAGCTTGCCGCCGTTCAGTCGCACGGACGTGGATGGGCAAAGCCTTGATCCAGCCTGGCTGGCGCGATTCACGAACATCGACAAGGGCCAGTCTCTGCAACCTTTCCTGTCGGACGATCCGTATTCGCTGCCAGGCAAGTTCGATCCGCCCCATGAGCGGCCGTACGTGGCACAGCACTTGGGCGCGCCGCAGAATGGGCAGTACCCGATGAACGGTTTTCCGAGCGCGATCCCGGACACCGTGTCGGCTGATCCTGCCGTCCGGCGCTTGGTTATGAGTTATTTCGGAGCGCAGCAAGCGCCCATCAATGATTTCTTCGCCAAAAACTTTACTATCTGCGACCGGTGGTTCTGCTCCTTGCCGGCGGGCACCCAGCCGAACCGGCTGATGGCCATGAGCGGCCAATCCATGATCGAGGTCAACCAGACTCCTCTGCCTGACCAACCCTTGGTGTATGATTGGCTGAACGACCACAAGGTCACTTGGCGCGTTTACCACCAGGGCATTCCGTTCTTTACCATGATGCTAAAATGGGTTTCCGAGATTTTGGGAGACGACCACTTCCGCTCCTTCTCCGATTTGGAAGCCGACCTGGTAAATACACCGCCTGACAAGTTGCCACAGGTGATCTTCGTCGAGCCTACCTATGGTGATGCGCCGCACATTGGCCCGAGCAGTGACGACCATGCGCCTTCGGGCATCAGCGACGGCCAAGAGTTCCTGATGCAAGTGTACAACGCGGTCATCAGTCCGTCCTTTTGGGCGAACGCGCTTATGGTGGTCAGCTACGACGAACATGGTGGCTTTTTTGACCACGTCTCACCACCGCTCATCCCGACTGCGCCTCCCCAAGCCGGGCTGTACCCACAGTTTGATTCGCTCGGGGTTCGCGTTCCGGGCTACTTGATTTCGCCATTTGTGGCGCAGGGTGCGGCGAGCCATTTGCTGTTCGACAACACGTCGATCCTTAAACTGTTGGGCGAGAAGTTTGACGCAAGCGGATCATACTCTCCCCTGGTGGACGCCCGTGCCGTCAAAAGCGTGGCCGATGCGCTCGCCTTCGATAACCCGAGCCCTGACCCTCCGCCTGCGCCCGCCCTGAACGCCTACCTGGCACTCCGGCCGCCGGCACCTCCAGTCACGGCCCCGCCCCCCGAAACCGCCCTGCAACAGGCGTTCCGCGATTCCGTCGAAGAGATGAAAAGGCAAGGCGCAGGCCCCGATCACAAGAAGTTTGGCCTCCTGATCCAAGCATTAAACGCCCAAACCTTGGGCGGAACACAACAATGAAATCCAACCTCCCAACCTCGTTGCGAACCGCGCTTCTAATGGCCGTCTTTGCATTCGCGTGCGAAGGTTGTGTGCTCTTCCACAAACACAGCGCCTACCGGCCGATCCATCAATACGCCATTGCTGGCGATGCCGCAGGTGTTGCCGGAGAATTGGCCAAGAATTCAGGGGACCTCAACCTCCCCGACGACGCCGGACTGACGCCGTTACATCTGGCTGCGCTGCATTGTCACACGAACGTGGTGGCACTGTTGCTTGCGAAAGGCGCGAAGGTAAACCCGAAGGGAAAGGATGATGCCACACCGCTGCACTTGGCAGCGCAGGAGGGGTGTACGGATGCTGTTACGATGCTGCTGGCCAAAGGGGCGAACGTGAATGCGCGTGACGATCAGGGACGCACGCCGCTCAAACGGGCAGAACTTTGGCACCGGGACGCCATTGCAGAGCTTCTTCGCCAGCATGGCGCGACGGAATGAGGACGGGGCTGCGGCTTCGAGACCAACGGCCGGCGGCGCTGGCCGGTGAATTCTTCGGCAAGGCGAGCGCTCCCGAGGCTGTAGCAGTCAAAAGCGGATTGGCCAACGGGTTAGCGCAGCCGGAGCGCAAGCACAAGCCCACCACGGAACACGGCACGGTTCTGGTATTGTGCCAACGCTCGTCGGGTGTTATTTTGTAAAACGGAACCAACAGAAAACAATGGCTTAAACCCTAATGCCGGGTGGCCCTGCTCCTTGAGTGCTTTGTCCGTAATTCGAACGGGACGTTGACACGAACGGTTATTAAGGATCGAGGGATTTTGAAATAAGCGGGAGAATCGGCAAAATGAACAATTCAATTCAAAAATGAATTAACACCATGACTGCGCCAACAACCAATCTGGATTTTCGAACCCTTGCAGCCCAGGATAATAATGCGCTCGATCGGTTGCTTC
>Ga0209517_10000652_pt1 | contig 57787 bp, 53 predicted proteins | sample PeaSoiMetSII2010_FD_187695 | JGI IMG/M metagenome (GOLD analysis project Ga0209517, IMG submission 187695) | Peat soil microbial communities from Weissenstadt, Germany - SII-2010 (SPAdes) (version 2) | ecosystem: Environmental > Terrestrial > Soil > Wetlands > Peat | place: Germany...
CCTTTGTTCCCCAACCGGACCTCCTCGAAAACAAGTTTTGGTCGGGTTACATCTTAAATGGCGCGACGTTACCCCCTCCGGTTACATTTTAGATGGCGCGATACGCTGCTCTGACTTTCTATTGAAATAGTGGTAGAGTGCTATGCTCGACATTGGCCGTCGGACGAAGAAACGTGCGTTTCAGACACCTTTTACTCTCCCGCGCAGCTCTTTGCCTGTTGTGTGGATTGGTGTTTCTTGCGCAGGGCGTGGCGCAAAATCCGCGAGGAGCATTGCGGGGCGCCGTGGAGGATTCCTCAGGCGCGCGTGTGGCTGCGGCTCACATCCGCGTGACGAATCCAGAATTCTCGCTGGCGCGGCAAACGCAATCCGATGATCGCGGCGAATTCCGGATCGATGAGTTACCCCCGGGCGAGTATCGCATCACGGTGAACGCTCCGGGGTTTTCCGAGGCCGCGTCCCAGATTGTCATCGCCGTGAGTTCGGTGCGCGAGATCCGCGTTGCCTTGCAACCCAAGGGCGTGGCGGAAAAGATCATCGTAAACGCCGCTTCTCAATCGATCACCACGGCAACTCTGGAGACGGCCAGCGCTGTGCATCAGGCCGTGGCCTACCGGCAGGATCTGGAGAGCATCCCTCTGGCGGCGCGCAGCTTCGCGAACATTGCCTATCTGGCCCCGGGCACCGAGCCCGTCGAGCCTTCTGATCCCACCAAGGCGCGCATCACGGCGGTTGCGACGGGCGGGAGTTCCGGACTGAACAACGAGGTCTCTGTGGATGGCGGCGATAATTCCGACGATTATATCGGCGGCTTCCTGCAGAATTTCTCGCCGGACGCAATCCAGGAATTTGCCTTCCGCACGGCGCAAGCGGACGCCGACACGGGCCGCACCACGGCAGGATCGGTCGTCATCACCACGCGCAGCGGGAGCAACACGTGGCACGGTGATCTGTCGTTTTACGAGCGCGCCGCGGCTCTCAACGCGCGATTTCCGATCGATAATCCCGCACCCAATCCGAAGCAGCCGTTCTCCAGGCAGAACTACGTGGGGACACTGGGCGGGCCGATTTTCAAAGACCGGCTGTGGTTCTTCAGTTCGGTCGAAATTGTCCACGAAAACGCCAGCATCGCCTACAGCCCCGCCAGCACAGAGCAATTCGATGCGCTGGCGCAACTCGCTTCCGAGGGATTGATACCGGGCGTGTCCTCCATCGACGTGCCCAACAATGTGGGCGTGCCGTTTCGCGATTCTTTAGCGACGTTTCGTGTGGATTGGGCGCAGTCCGAGCGCTCAAGGTGGTTTTTGCGCAGCGCCATTGATTCCTACACCATGCGCAATGCCTTGGTGCAGCAGGGAGCGCTGCCCTCAACCGGCGCGACTTCGCACAACAACTATTTCAGCCTGGTGCTTGGCCAGCAGTTCACTTTTTCGCCTTCATGGATCGGTTCGTTGGTGCTGAATGCCAGCGCACTTCATCTGACGCAAACGCGCAATGTCCAGTTGGGGTTTGCGCTGGCGTTTCCCTTTACCACCACGTCGAGCGCCATCACCGGATTTGAAACTTACGGAGACAACCAGTTCGTCACCGGCATTACCAACTTTCCGGTGTTGCGGAATCAGCAGAAATATCAGGTGCGCTACGACGTCACACACGTGAGCGCGAGCCATGCACCGCGCTTCGGCGTGAACTTCATTCATGAACCGGTATTGAGCGGTGCGCTGACGGCCACCGCGGAAACTCTGGTCACTTTTCCGCAGGATCCTGCCTTCTATCTGACAAATCCTGCGCAATTCACCACTGACTACGAAGCAGGCGAGTTGACTACACCCGCGGGCGATGGAAGTTTCTCGCAAAATGTGCAGCGCCTGGGGCTCTACGCGGAAGATTCCTGGCGGCTGACCTCGCGGCTGACCGTGAATTATGGTCTGCGGTACGACACCACGTTTGGCCTGTTCATCGCTTCCGGACGCGATCAAAGCTTCAATCCGGCGCTAAGCACGGGCTTGGTGCATGGCATCCCGCACGATTATCGCAAAGCATATGCGCCACGATTGGGTATCGCGCAAGCGCTGGGCGCGTCGCGCCGCACGGTATTGCGGGCGGGCGTTGGACTCTACTTCAACGACCTGGCGCAGAACGGCTGGGTCACGGCGTTTCAATCCGTAAACGCCGGGAGCCTGCTGAATGGACCGGCATCGGCGTCACTCATCGATCCCAACTACCACACGCCGTACGCGCTGCATGCCACCGCGGGAATTCAGCACGCATTTTCGGCCAACTGGATGATCGGCGCCGACTGGACGCACGAAACCGGAATGCACGGCTACCGCAGCTACGGCTATGAAGAGGCTACTGTGTTTCGCTCGGACAATCGCTCGAGCTACGACGGGCTTTCGTTGCGGGTGCAGGGCAACGCCGGGCACCGTGTGCACATCACGGCGCATTACACGCTGGCGAAGGCACAGACCTGGGGTTGCGTCCTGGGCGAGCTTTTCGATTACGTGAACGGCGTGTGCGATCCAAGCAACGCCTTTGCTCCCGGCGACTACGGCCCTTCAGGGGAAGATGTGCGCCATCGTTTCGTGCTTGCCGGGACATTTCAGATACCGGGTGGCTTCTTGATTTCCTTGCTCACGCAAGCAGAAAGCGCCCGGCCCTTTACCATGACCACGCCGGTGGGGAATCGCGCGGTGATCAACGGCGTTAAAACCACTCTGGACGAATTTCGCGGCACACCCTACATCCAGACGGATCTCCGCGTCAGTCGCCCGATCCAGGTTCGCGAGCGCTGGTCGCTGACGCCCTTCGCCGAATTCTTCAACCTGTTCCACCGCAACAATCCCGGTGCGTTTTACGTGACCGACATCTCCGCGCTACCCACGCCCGTAAACAATCTCGCCAACACCACCGCGTTCTGCCTCAATTCTACCTGCACGCAAACGCAGCCGATCACCAGCCTCAATCAGTTGCGTGTCCCGGCCGGCGCGCTGGGCGACTTCTTCGGGCCGGGCACCACGGTAGGCATACCCTTCGCCGCGCAGTTGGGCATCAAACTGACGTTCTAGCAATGTCGCTGAGCGAGAACGGAAGGGTCTACGGATGCTCACAAAACCGCGCTGGCTGCTGCACCTGGAAGGGGCGTCGATTCTGGGGTTGGCGCTGTATTCCTATCACGCGGCACATTATCGCTGGTGGCTGTTCGCACTGCTCTTTTTATCGCCGGACCTGTTCATGCTGGGCTATCTCAAGGATGCCAAGTGGGGAGCCATAGCGTACAACTTGGTCCACACCCTGGCCGGCCCGATTCTGCTCTTGGTCATTGCACTGCTGCTTCCTGGCGCCGCGTGGATTCCCTACGCGTTGATTTGGCTGGCGCACATCGGATTTGATCGCATGCTGGGCTACGGCCTCAAGTATCCCACCTATTTCAAAGATACACACCTGCAGCACGTCTGACGCTAGATTGCAGAGGGGCGCGTTTTCAGGGCGGCGACACATCCACGCTGCAGGCGTTACAATAAGAGAATTCGTTAAAGGCATGTAAGCCCATGTTTGAGAACCTGACAGAGAAGCTGCAACGAACATTCAAGAACCTGCGCGGCCAGGGGAAGCTTACCGAGGAGCACCTGGACCTGGCCATCGGCGAAATCCGCGAGGCGCTGCTTGAGGGCGACGTCAACGTGGGGGTCGCCGACGAGTTGCTGGCGAACATCCGCGCGAAGACTTTGGGCTCAGAAGTGATGCTGCAGCTTTCGCCCGATCAGCAGGTGGTCAAAATCGTGCGCGATGAATTGCTCGCGCTGCTCGGCAAACACGCCAAACCGCTCTTTGCCTCGCGCCCGCCTTCGGTGTGGATGATCGTGGGCTTGCAGGGCTCGGGCAAAACTACCACCACCGGCAAGCTTGCAAAATGGCTCGCGCAGCATGGACATCGCCCCATCGTGGTCTCCACGGACGTGTATCGCCCCGCCGCCCGCGAACAACTCGCACAGGTCGCCAAATCCATCAACATTCCGTTGTGGCCAGGCACAGGCACGGACAAGCCCCTGGAAATTGTGCGCGGCGCCATTAAAGAAGCGAAACTCTCAGCCAGCGACGTCATCCTGGTGGACACCGCAGGCCGCCTGCATATTGACGATGACTTGATGAACGAACTCTCCGTGCTGAAAAAGGAATTGCAGCCGAGTGAGATGCTGTTCATCGCCGATGCCATGATTGGCCAGGACGCGGTGCGTTCGGCAGGTGAATTCCACAAGCGGCTGGGCCTGACCGGCGTGATCCTGACGAAGTTGGACGGCGATGCGCGCGGCGGCGCGGCGCTTTCCATCAGCAAGGTTTCCGGAGCGCCGGTAAAGTTTGTAGGACTTGGCGAGAAATACGACGCGCTGGAAGGCTTTTACCCGGAGCGCATCGTATCGCGCGTGCTGGGCATGGGCGATATTCTCTCGTTGATCGAGCGCGCCGAATCGGCCTTCGACAAGAAAGCGGCGATGGAACTTGAGCGCAAGCTCCGCAAGGAAGAGTTCACGCTGGAAGATTTCCGCGACCAATTGCGGCAGATCCGCAAGATGGGCCCGCTGGACCAGTTGATGGACATGCTGCCCAAGGTCGGGCCGCTTCAGAATTTGCCCAAAGATGCGTCGGTAGATGAGAAGAAACTCAAGCAGGTGGAAGCGATCATCAACTCGATGACCAACGAGGAGCGCCGCGACCACAACGTCCTCGACGGAAAGCGGCGCAAGCGCATCGCCAAAGGCAGCGGCACCTCCGTGCAGGAGGTCAATCAGGTCATCAAGCAATACATGCAGATGCGGCAGATGATGAAGCAGTATGGCGCGATGGCCACACGCGCGAAGATGAAGGGACTGGGCAAACTCGCCGGAATGGGCTGATCCACAACCTCACCGTTTCTTTGCCGCTACACCCGGGCGAGCACGCGAAAAATCGCAATCGGTCCGAGCACTCCCACTAGAATTCCGTAACCCAAATCGGCCCAGATCACGCGGCCATAATTCAACACAACCAGGATGCCACTTAGTGGAAGACTGATGATAGCCAGAAGATTTCCCTTCTTCGCAAGAGCGGGGGCCGCTTTCCACAAATGCGACAAATCCGTCTTCGACGGGAAAGCGTGCATTCCGATGGAGAGCCCCAGCCAGTAGAAGAAATAGGCCACCGGGTCATTCACCTGGAGCTCCCAAACAGGCAAGAAGGCCGCGGTGCAGAACACCACACAGAGCAAGGTATTCGCCACGAACGGGCCCATGCTCACGAAAAATTGCGCTGTAAAGTTCTCCGAGTTTTCATGAATCACATAGCCCGCCGGATTGCCGAAGCGGAAGAAACAAACGTTGTACACTTTGAGCCGGAAGAGCTTGCAGAAAAACAGGTGCGCCGCCTCGTGAATGATCACCCCTGGAAACGTCAGCAGCGCGATGACCTGGCCTGGAATGAAAAACATGATCGCCTCGCCTCAGTGGGTTGCGCTGTTTGCGCTTCGAAATCTTCGGTCGTACTCATTCTTGGTGATGATTTGGCGACTTTCCAGACGATAACGGTTGCGCTCACCGAATTCGTCCAACCTGGCGAGGGTTTCCTTGTCGCCTTGCGCCAGTTCTCTTGCCTTCGCCAACATCTCTTCGGAGCGCTGGCGGTAAGCCGTGTCCCCCGTCACGGCATATTTGCAGGCCAGTGCGCTCGCAAGCGCGGACGCGGTTGCGGCGACCGGCATGATGTGCCAGTCTTTCTCTGCAAGCGAAATAAAGGTGTCGTAATCTTTCTTTACAAACGCTACGCCTTCATCGTATCGATCGACCAGAACGTCCATGTGGGGGAGTTGTGGATAAAGCGCCGCGACGCCATGAACGAGTTTAGCCGCCTCGATTTCGTTACCGTCCTGTTCATCGAGTTTGGCCGCCTGTTCCAATTGCTCCATTGCACGATTCGCGCGCGACCACAAATCATCCACTTCTCGAAACTCCGGCTTGTCCGATTTTTCGAATTTGCCTCCCTCATGTCCTTCCAACGCCTGTGAGGCGGTCAGGAGATCACCGCTCAACAGCGCGGCCTTGGCGGCTAGTAGCGCTCCCTTGTCGGAATTCGGAGCGACTTTCAAAGTCTCTTTCAAATACGCTACCGCCTGTTGGTACTGGCCTTTTTCTATCAGTTGCTCGCCGCGATAGAGACTTTTCCCGGCTTCAAAGTACTTGCGCCCGTGAATCAGAGCGAAGACAAGCAAAACAAGGAAGGCGGCGAGGCTCAATTTCAGCCACTGGGGATAGGGCCAATCCTCCACCAGTGTGGAGCATGGTCCACAGAGCCTTACCGGCCCCATTTCGACCCCACCGCTGTCACCGATGTAGGTGTTACAACGCGCACAGATGGACTTGTCCACGTAACGCGTGATGGTAGCAAGTTGCCCGCTGTCTTTGGCGCGCTGCGCGGCCGCCTGCACGCACGGCCCGCAATAGATCTTTCTATTTAATTCGTAGGCTTCGCTGCTCGAGAGCTTCCGTGAGCAGTCCGCGCAGGCGACCTGGTCCATGATCGCGCATTATCTACCGGAAAGTTCTTACTTAAAAGTGAAAACATCAACAGAGCTAAGGCGCTGGCTTCACAGATTCTTCGGCAAGAGTATGTCGGCGACTCTAAGGGAAAGCTGGTCTGGGTTGAGGTCGGTGCGATTGCAGAGCACGACGATGGTCCATTGATCGTCGACAAAGCGCTGAATGGTGGTGCGAAAACCCACCGTGCCGCCGTCGTGGTAGTTGCGCTTGTGGCCCTGATACGCGCCGAGAAACCAGCCAAAGCCATATTCGACGGGCCGCAGGGATGCCTTTGGATCATCGCCTGGCTCTTTCGGCCAGCAGGGTTGCGAGCCATCGTTGAGCCTGACGGGCGTGAGCGCCGGCTGCATCTCCATTTCGCTTAGGAGAATGTGTTTTCTCAGAACGTTATCCCAACGCGCCATGTCTTCAAGTGAGGTGTAGATGCCGCCGTCTCCGAGCACAGCGGAGGTAGGACTCTGGTCGGTCTGCGTAAACGTTCCATCCTGTTTCGATTTCGTGTGGCCAAAGGCGCGATGCGGCACCTCGTTCTTGCCATCCTCGTAAGCCACGGTGTGCTTCATGCCAGCCGGCGCAAAAATGCGGTCGTGCAGGAACTCGCCAAAGGATTTGCCCGAAACCTTTTCCACCACCATCGCGAGCACGGCATAGCCGGAATTGCTGTATTCCCATTTGGTGCCCGGAGGAAAACTCGTGCCCGCTTGTTTTTCAAGCAATTGGAGGACTCCCGCATCCTTGATCTGGGGGATTTTCTCCATCGACGTGTCGCTATACTGCTTCATCAGCAAATCGCCGTAGTCCGGCAGCCCGGAGGTGTGATTCAAGAGATTCCGGATCGTGATGGAGTTTCCGTAGTCCGGAAAATCCGGGAAAACGTCCGTCAGCTTCTCGTCATAGCGCAGCTTTCCATCGTGAACGAGCAGCATGATGGCCATGGCAGTGAATTGTTTGGAGACGGAGGCGAGGCGGAAGTTCGTTTTGCTTTCAATTTTAGTGTGCGTGCGAAGTTCTGCTACACCATAGCCTTTCTCAAATACCACGTGCCCATTTTTCAGCACGAGCAAGGCGAGGCCGGGATCATCGGGCCGGGTGACTCCTGTGAAGATGGAGTCGATCTCTTGCTTCAGGCGTTCATTCCCAGCCCGGGCCGGCGGGAGAGACATCGGGCCCACAACCAGCAGGAACGCGATCAGCATTCGCCGATCGATGCGCATGCCGCTTCACCTCGGGCGCATTGTAGCACTCACCGGCCATTCATCTGGGCGTAACAGCGCTGAGATATCGTGCTCGACCGCTCCAGGATAACTGATGAAACGCATTGCGCTCGACGAACCGCGTTTTTACCTCAACCGCCATCTCCAATGGATGGCCTTCAACCAGCGCGTTCTGGAGGAGGCCCGCGACCCGGCGAATCCCCTCCTGGAACGCGTTAAGTTTCTAGCGATTACTGCGAACAACCTAGATGAGTTCGTGGAAATCCGCGTCTCCGGCTTTCTGCAGAAGATCGAGCACGGCTCCCGGGATGTCAGCCCGGATGGCCGCACACCTGCCGAGGAATTGCAGCACGTCACAAAAGCCATTCATGTCTTCGTGCGAGAGCAGTACAAATGCTGGAACGACGAACTGCTGCTGCTTCTGGTACGCCATGGAATTCACGTCCTAAACGTCGATCAACTGGACCCCAAATCCGCGAAACTGGCGAAGATCTTCTACGAACGCCGGGTTTACCCCATGTTGACGCCGGTAACGGTCGATCCTTCCCACCCGTTTCCGCATGTTTTGAATAAGGCGTTGTGCATTGCGTTTCTGCTGCGGCGGCGCCGGCGCGCCAGCGAGAAGGCCCTCTTTGGCGTTGTCACCGTGCCGCGTGCGTTGCCGCGCCTCTTGCACGTGCCCACGGTCAACGGCGGCATTCACTACGTTTTCCTGCAGGACATCATTTCCGCGTACGTCGAGAAGCTTTATCGCGGATACGAGATCCTAGCCTCGGCGCCGTTCCGAATCACACGCAACAGCAATCTCTATCTGGAGGAAGAAGAAGCGCGCACGCTGCTCGAGGCCGTAGACTCGCAGGTGGCACAGCGGCGCAAGGGTCACGCGGTGCGGTTGGAAATCGAAGCGGGGGCGCACCGCGAGATCATCAATCACCTCGTGTCCACGTTCGAACTGGATGAATCGCTGGATTTCCGCGTTCAGGGGCCCGTGAATCTTCAGCGGCTGTTTCATTTGTATAAGGAGACGCCGCGGCCGGATTTGAAGTTTACGAAGTTCGTGCCGCAACAGGTGCACATCGGCCACGATGCCGATTCGCTGTTCGAGACGCTGCGCCGCCAGGACATTCTGCTCCATCACCCCTACGACGCTTACGATCCCGTCGTGAATTTTCTGCAGACGGCCGCGCACGATCCGCGCGTTCTGTCGATCAAGCAGACGCTGTATCGTACGAGCGCGGATTCGCCGATTGCGAAATCTCTCCTGGAGGCGGCCGACAAAAAAGAGGTGACCGTTGTTGTGGAGTTAAAGGCAAGTTTCGACGAGTCCAGCAACATCCGCTGGGCGCGGAGTTTTGAAGATGGCGGCGTGCAGGTTTTCCACGGGCTGGTGGGCTTGAAAACGCATGCGAAGCTGGCGCTGATTGTCCGGCAGGACCTGGACGGCAAGATTCGCCGCTATGTGCATCTTGGCACTGGGAATTATAATCCCTCGACAGCGCGTTTCTACACCGACCTGAGCTTGCTGACGAGCGACGAGGCCATCACTGCTGCGGCACACGACGTGTTTAATTACCTCACCGCCTACGCCGAAAAATCGCACTATAGGCCTCTGCTCGTCGCCCCGCGGGATTTGGCCAAAACTTGCATCGCTTTGATTGAACGCGAAGCCCACCATGCGCGACAGGGCCGCCCGGCACGCATCGTTGCCAAGTGCAGCGCCATCGTCGATCCGCCGGTGATTCGCGCTCTTTACCGCGCCTCGCAGGCGGGCGTGGAGATTGACCTGATCGTCCGCGGGCAATGCACGCTGGTGCCCGGCTTGCGTGGCGTCAGCAGCCGCATCCGCGTGCGCAGCATTGTCGGGCGTTTTCTGGAGCATAGTCGTATCTTTCAATTTGAAAATGGCGGGAAACCCGAAGTCTATCTGGGCAGCGCGGACTGGATGCCCCGGAATCTTTATCAGCGTGTCGAAGTGCTTTTCCCCGTAAAAGACGAGGAACTCCGTGAGCGCATTTGTAAGGAGATTTTACCGGCCTACCTGTCGGATAATCGCAAGGCACGCTTGCTGGGGCCAGAAGGGCTATACACGCATTCGAAGCGCAACCGCAACGGCAAGGGTTTCTCTGCGCAGGACTACCTGATGAATCTGGCGCACGGTGGGATTAACGGTTTGGCGCAGTCCAAAGGGCGGCGGTCGCAGGTCGCCTATACTAAGAGCCAGGAAGTGACCGCCCCCACGGAACCCGCGGTGACGCTCGAATCGGAAGAGCAGGACTCGTCAAATGCAACCGTATGATCTGGTGGTGATCGGTTCGGGGCCAGGTGGACTGCGCGCCGCAATTCAAGCGGCCAAATCCGGAAAACATGTTGCCGTCGTAGAGAAGCAAACGATGATCGGCGGGGTGTGCATCAACACCGGCACGATTCCCAGCAAGACCATGCGGGAAGCGGTGTTGCATCTCTCCGGATTTGGTAACCAGGCCTTCTACGGCTCGAGTTACCACGCCAAAGAAAACATCACCATGAGTGATCTCAACTTTCGCGTGAACCGTGTGATTGAGAACGAAGCCGCGGTCTTAAAGGATCAATTGACGCGGAATGGCGTGGACCTCTATCACGGCCTTGGGACGTTCATGGACGCGCACCACATTCGCGTGGAGAACACCACGGGCTACAGCGAGTTGGAAGGCGCGTTCTTCGTGATTGCCACGGGCACCCTGCCGTCGACCAACCCGATGGTGCCGATCAACGGACGGAACATTGTCAACAGCGACCAGATCCTGAACATCCCGGCGATTCCCAAGACGCTGATCGTGGTGGGCGGTGGCGTGATCGGCGTGGAATATGCCTGCATGTTTGCCACGCTTGGCGTGCGCGTGATCATCGTGGAGAAACGGCCCAGATTGTTGGAGTTTGCCGACGCCGAAGTTGTGGAGGCGCTCAGCTATCACATGCGCGACCGACGCGCGACCATGCGCCTGAATGAAGAGGTGGAAAGCGTCGAGGAACTGCCGGACGGCAAGGTGGCCGCGAACCTGGTCAGCAACAAACGCATCGTGGGCGATGCGCTGCTCTACGCCGTGGGCCGCAAAGGTAACGTGGACCGGCTGAATCTCGCCGCTGCCGGAATCGAAGCCGACGACCGCGGACGTATCAAAGTGGACGCCGAATACCGCACCAAACAGCCGCACATTTTTGCCGTCGGCGATGTCATTGGATTTCCCAGCCTGGCGTCCGTTTCGATGGAGCAAGGCCGCATCGCTGCCGCCACGGCATTTGGCTTGCACGTGGAATCCGATCCCGCCGGCTATCCTTATGGGATTTACACGATTCCGCAAATCTCCTTCATCGGCAAAACGGAAGAACAGTTGACGGAGGAGGATGTTCCGTACGAAGTGGGCGTCGCTTATTACCGTGAAATCGCGCGAGGCCAGATAAGCGGGCACACCGATGGCCGGCTGAAGCTGCTATTTCACCGCCACACACTGGAACTCCTCGGCGTGCATATTTTCGGAGAAGACGCGACGGAACTTCTGCACATCGGTCAGGCGGTTTTCCTGTTGAAGGGCAAAATCACGTATTTCATCAACACGGTCTTCAACTACCCCACGCTGGCGGAGTGTTATAAGGCCGCGGCATTCAACGGCCTGAACCGGTTGGGCTGAGCCCGCAAGATCGCGAAACAACTGAAAACCATCCCCGGAGTGGCGCCCCGGGCATTTGGCAAACCCGGCCGATCCCGGCGCATTGGTTTAAACCCCCGTCCAGCCACTGGCGTTATAGAATCGAGCCGCGAACACTTCCAAAGCATGCCGAGAGGGAGGAACTCACACAATGAGGCCACAGAATCGTTCTAATCTGCGTTTCGTGCTGGTGCTCCTGCTTTGTCTGTTAGGGTTGGCCACAAGAGGGGTGGCACAGGAATTTCCAACGGAAAAGCCCGAAACGGCGGGAATGTCTTCCGAGCGGCTGGAACGCATCAGCAAAATCGTGCAGCAAAGCATCGATGACAAACGAATTGCGGGAGCAGTAACTCTTGTTGCGCGCCACGGACATGTGGTGTGGTTCAAAGCGCAAGGGATGAGCGACCGTGAAGCCGGCAAGCCCATGCGCACCGATTCGATTTTCCGCATTTGCTCGATGACCAAACCCATCACCAGCGTTGCAGTGATGATGCTCTATGAAGAAGGCAAGTTCATATTGGAAGATCCCGTCTCCAAATACCTTCCGGAGTTCAAGAATCCGAAGGTTCTGGTAAAACCCGCTAACGGGCAGCCGTACACCATTCCCGCTGCTCGCGAAATCACCATTCGCGATTTATTGCGGCACACTTCCGGGCTGACTTACAACTGGAACGAAGACCTCGGGCCGCTCTACGAGAAAGCGAATGTCGCCCATGGGCTGCTTCCTTACGATGGCACCATCGGCGACAGCGTGAAACGCCTGGCGCCATTGCCTCTTTTGTTCAATCCCGGAGAACGCTTTGAGTACAGCTTGAGCGTGGACGTGCTGGGCCGCCTGGTGGAAGTGGTTTCCGGCAAACCGCTGGATGAGTTTGTGCGCACTCGCATCTTCGAGCCCCTGGGTATGAAGGACACCTACTTCTTCCCGCCGGACAATAAACTTGCCCGGCTGGCCACCGCGTATACCTACTACGATGGGAAAGGCCTGAATCGCTTCCCGGATACGCCCATCACCGAAGGCTCCTTCACTTATTCGGCGGATTATCCTTACAAAGGAGCAAAGAAGCTCTTCTCTGGTGGCGCGGGCTTGACGTCCACGGCGGAAGATTACGCACGCTTCTGCCAGATGATGCTCAACGGCGGAAAGTGGGGTAACACGCGGTTGTTGAGCCGCAAGTCGGTGGAGCTTATGAGCCACGACCAACTGGGCAAAATCGGCCCGGAGCAGGGGTTTGGCTTGGGCTTCGGTGTGGAAGGCGTAAAATCGCCCTTGGAGGAACTCGGCACGCCCGGCACCTATAGCTGGGGAGGGTTCTTCTATACCGGCTTCTCGATCGACCCCAAAGAGGAACTCATCGTCGTCTTCATGGGGCAGTTGCATCCCACTGGAGATTTGACGCTGGACCACCAGGTGAATGAGTTGGCCTACGCGGCGATCATCGATTGAACTCGACTGAGGGATGAGGCCGGAGCAGCCCTTGCCGCGCAGGGCAGCGGCAGTACTGGTCATTCTGAGACATCGCCCATGGCAAGTTACCGTTTGTCCCGCCGCTGTTTTCTGAGGGGCAGAGCGGGAATGTTTGCCGGGGGGCGCGGAGTCACGCTAGAATAGAAGCTCTTTAGGAGGACGTACTTTAGTGCTAACGATTCGTTTGGCCAGAATTGGCAAGAAGAAGAAGCCGTTTTACCGCGTGGTGGTAATTGAGCGGACCCGGGCACGCGATGGTCGCGTACGAGAAGCGGTGGGAACCTATGACCCGCTGAAAAAGCCCGCTGAGGTTAAGTTGGATTCCGAGCGTATTAAGTACTGGTTGGGTAAAGGGGCCCAGCCCAGCGATACGGTGCGGAGTTTTATCAAGCATCAGAAGATTGCCTAGCAAGCCGGGTCAGGTCGTTTTCTCCGCGTCCTCTGACGGAATTGGGGAGGGGTCGCTCGTATTAGCTTGCGTAGTTAGACGCTCGTGCGGAGGACCCCATGAAGGAACTCGTTGAAGAAATTGCTCGCGCCCTTGTTGACCACCCCGAAGGCGTCCAAGTAAAAGCGGTTGAAGGTTCCCAAGTTACCGTCCTGGAGTTGCGGGTCCATCCGGAGGACTTAGGCAAGGTCATCGGGCGCCAGGGGCGCACGGCCAAGGCCATCCGTACGCTGCTGGGTGCGGCCGGTATGAAACTCCACAAACGCTTCACCCTCGAGATTCTGGAAGATTGAGCAGCTCCCGCCAAACAGCGCAGCGATGGGTACAAGTTGCCAGAGTCATGCGTCCGCGTGGCAATAAGGGCGAAGTGGCTGCGGAATTGTTCACCGATTTTCCGGCACGCCTTTCCTCGCTGAAATCCATCTATCTACGCAAAGATGACGGCGAACCCCGGCGCGTCGGTTTGCATAATTTCTGGATCGACCGCAATCATCCCGGCCAGGGTGTTTTCCATTTCGAGGGCTGCGGAAGCATCTCCGAGGCGGGATTACTGCGCGGGCTTGAGGTGCTGATTCCGATAGAAGAGCGTGTGGAATTGCCCGTCGGCCACTATTTTGTGACCGACCTGATGGGCTGCACGGTGTTCGAATTGCCGGAAATCCCAACAAAACTGGCGTCGCCTGCTTGTGCTGCGGAAGAAGCGCCGCGCGTTCTGGGAACGGTAAGCGATGTCTTTTTCCCGGGGGAAGGCGTGGCTGGAGCGCCGCTTCTTCAGGTGGAGACCTCGGCCGGCGAAGTGCTGATCCCTCTTGCGGTAGAAATTTGCACGCGCATCGACGTGGCCGCACGGCGCATTGAAGTCCGCCTGCCTGAAGGGTTGAAAGACCTGGATGTTACCTAGCATCCCGGCGGGTTTCTTCCTTCCCGCGAACTGGGCCTCTGTTAGACTTTCCTGCAATGCGATTTGACCTCATTACCATCTTCCCGGAATTCTTTGCCGGACCTCTGGACCACGGCATCGTGCGCCGCGCGCGGGAGGCGGGGATCGCACAGATCCGTGTGCAGGATCTTCGCGAGTTCACCAAAGATCGTCACCGCACCGTGGACGACCGGCCGTTCGGCGGCGGCGAAGGTATGGTGCTGAAGCCAGAACCGCTGTTTGAGGCCGTGGAGAAGTTACTCGGCCGCAGCGTGGGAGATGCGGAGAAACGCGTGCCACCGGAAGCCGGAACCTCTATCGTTTTGATGTCCGCGGCAGGCCGCTTGTTCACGCAGGAGACGGCACGGCATTACGCGAAGCTGGAGCGAATGATACTGATCTGTGGGCGGTATGAAGGCGTGGACGAGCGCGTCGCGGAATTCCTGGCCAGCGAAGAGCTTTCGGTCGGGGACTACGTCCTAAGCGGCGGCGAACTGCCTGCAGCAATTGTTGTGGATGCGGTGACGCGGTTGTTGCCGGGAGCACTGGGCAACGAAGCTTCCACGGAAAACGAATCCTTCAGTGAGGTGGAAACTTCGGAATCTGCCGCGACCGCTGCAATTCCTCAATCACGACAAGCGAAACTCCTGCTTGATTTCCCGCACTACACGCGGCCCGCGGAATATCGCGGCTGGAAAGTGCCAGACGTCCTGATCAGCGGCCATCATGCCGAGGTATCCAAATGGCGCCGGCAGCAGGCTGCGGAGAAGACGCGGCGAAACCGGCCCGACCTTTGAAGGCCAGGCCTCGCCGGAATAACGACTAGGTTTTCTGTGACGTCCTGTCTATAATAGTAGTTTGCCTTGGAAGTGCTGGCCCCGCCTGAGTGGGTCTGCAGGGAACACAGAAAATGAATCCGGTGATTCGTAAGTTGCACGAAGCGCAATTGCGTAAAGACCTCCCCGAGTTTCGCCCCGGTGACACCGTGCGGGTGAACGTCCGCCTGCTGGAAGGCGAAGGCGAGAAGGTCAAGGAACGCATCCAGTCGTTTGAAGGCGTGGTGATCTCCAAGAAGGGCCGGGCCAGCAGCGCCACCTTCACGGTGCGCCGCGTGAGTTTCGGCACTGGCGTGGAGCGCATTTTCCCGTTGCACTCGCCCTCGATCGCGTCAATCGACGTCGTCGGCAAGGGCAGCGTGCGCCGCGCCCGCCTCTACTATCTGCGCGACCTGCGGGGCAAGGCCGCCCGCATCAAGCGCGCCGCCCGCGAGGAAGCCGCTCCCGAGCCTGCCGAGACAGCCAAAGCCTAAGCAGTTTTTCCAATTTGAATTTATCCGCGACAGGCAACCGCCTGTCCCTTTTTCTTTACATCACGCGGAACAATGGACTGCCTCAGAACGCTGACCCTGCACGCTGCTGCGCGTGGTAAGATTCACGCGCACCTCCCTTGAATATGGCGCGACTCTGCTCTTCCCGTTTCGAGCGAGCGGCGCGGCAGCTCGGCTGGACCCGCATCGCGGGGCTCGATGAAGCCGGGCGCGGCGCGCTGTTTGGACCCGTCGTCGCCGCCGCGGTGATTCTCAATCCAAAACGCAGGATCGTCGGCCTGGACGACTCCAAGAAACTCACCGCCGAGCGCCGCGTGGAGCTTGCCGAGCGCATACGCGAGCACGCCATCGCGTGGGCAGTCGCGGAAGTGGACGCCGAGCGCATCGACGCCTGGAACATCTACCAGGCCAGCCGGCAGGCCATGACCGCGGCGATACAACAATTGGCCATCCAGCCGGACTACCTCCTGATTGACGCCATGGAACTCGATGTTTTGATGGAACAGAAGTCGCTGATTAAGGGCGACGCGCGCAGTGTCTCCATCGCCGCGGCTTCCATCCTGGCGAAAACGCATCGCGACGCCCGCATGGAAGAATGGGACGCCGTCTATCCGCAGTACGGCCTCGCAAGGCACAAAGGTTACGCCACGGCGGACCACCTGGAAGCGCTCCGCCAGCACGGGCCGACGCCGCTGCACCGGCATTCCTTTGCGCCAGTCAGGGATGCCGGCTGCTGGGCCGCGGGGGCGATCCAGGAAGCGCTGCCTCTGGGAATCTGGCCCGCCGGAAGTTGAATTCCCTTTCGCCCTTTCTTCACCAGAGGTGGCGTATCAGCTACGGGGATAACTGCCTGCTAACAACCTGGCGCGCTTTCATTGACGCCCCCCGCGAGGGACTGTAGCGTGAAAATGTAGCGTTGTAGACCTCCGAGCGCCTGCAACGCCATCAGGGAGAAAGTCGTGGACGGCTTTCGTAGGGAAGCTGTCTGAAAAGGGCATGGCCTACAACAAGAGCAAATTCGTTGAAGCCGCACAAAAACTGTTGAATCAGGGCAAGGTGGCGCAAGCCATCGCCGAATATCAGCAGATCCTGAAGTACGAACCGCGGGATCAAGTTACCCTGATGACCGTCGGCGAGTTATACATCCGCCAGGGCGAGACGTTCCAGGCCATCGATTACTTCGAGCGGCTGGCACAGCTTTTCGTCAGCGACGGTTTCCTGACCAAGGCCATCGCCGTTTACAAGCGCATCGCGAAACTTGCTCCCGAAGAAATCCGTCCGCTCGAGAAGCTGGCGGACCTGTACGTGCAACAAGGGGTCATGAGCGAGGCTCGGCCGCTGTTCCTGCAGCTTGCCGAACTCCACCTGAAGAACAACAAGCAGCCGGAAGCCGTGGCGCTGCTGAAAAAGCTCTTGCTGGCGGAACCGGATAACCTGCGGATACAGATCCGCCTGGCTGATCTTTATCAGGCCATGGGGCAGTCCGGGGAAGCCCTCGAAACTTACATTTCCGCGGCGCAGCGAGCACTGGCCCGTGGCGAGCAGCAGGAATCTGAAAAGCTTGCTGATAAAGCGCTGCAGATCAGCCCGAAAAATCTAGATGCCCTGATCATCAAGGCGAGAGCGTTCACCACTGCCGGGAAAACCGCCCAGGCTGCGGAGATCCTGGAGCGCGTGCCGGACCTTGAAAAAGGTGGCGAACCGGCTGAGCTGCTGATGGATCTGCACCTGAAGAATGCCAAGTGGGACGAAGCCACGGCACTGGCGTTGAAGATCTTCTCCGTCGATGAAAAGAATTTCACGGCAACGCAGAAGGTGACGGAAGCCCTCCTGGAGTCTGGACAAGGCGAGCGCGCCATGTCCGTGCTTTCGCGCATTCGCATCCCCATGATTGATGCCGGAGAACACGAAGGCGTGGTGCACCTGCTGAATGAGCTGGCGGAGCGCCTGCCCGGCCGGCTCGAGCCGCTTGAATGGCTGGTGGACACCTACGGCCGCACCAGCGATTCTTTCCGCCTGCCCGATGCCCTGGCACACCTTGGCGATGCGCTGGTCTCCGCGGGAAAACTGCAGCGGGCCAAGGACGTTTTCCAGCAACTTGTGGACCGCGAACCGGAGAGCGAGTCGCCGAAACGCAAGCTCAATGACGTACTTCGTAAGATGGGTGTGCTGCCAGGAGAACCGGCGCCAGCAGAGCCGAAGGCGGTGGAAGCGCCGGAAACGCTGCAGGCCGAATTGCCTGAGGCACACGCACCGAAATTGCGGCCAGATCTGCAGCCGGAGATTCCCGAGGTGGCAGCGCAGACAACCGCTTCCTCGCCGACCGAGCCGGAACTCGACGAAGAGACCCAGAAGTTCATCGCGCAGTCCCTGACGGACGTTGATCTCTTTGCCAGCTACGGCCTGACGCAGAAGGCCATCGGACTGCTCGAAGCAATTTTGCGGCGCGCGCCGACGCACACGCCGACCCTCGAAAAATTGCTGGATTTCGTGCTGGGAGCCGGCGACGACCGGCGCACCGCAGAGCTCGCCGCGCAACTCGAACACATTCATGGTGAACGCGGGGACGTGCGCAGCAGCGAACGCTTTGGCGAGCTGCGGCGCAGGTTCCAGCGCGCGGCCGGTTTGACGGATGAGGAAATCGCCGCCGCCGTTACGGCAGCCATGCCACAACCCGTTGAAACCGAGCCCGTCGAAGAGACTGCTCCCGGGGTTTCGGCGGAAGGCGCAGAAGAGCTTCCTGCCGAAGCCACTGCCAAACCGGTCGCGGAAACTGTTGCCCCGCCCGCGGAAGCCAGTCCGGTCGCACCACATACCGCTGCTGAAGTGGAAAAAAACGTACCCGAAATCAAGATTAACGAACCCGTGCCGGAAGTGGCGGAAGCGCAGCCTGTCTCCGCGTCCGAGGAGGTCGACCTCTCATCCGAATGGGCTTCGTTGCTGGAAGAGACAAAGGAGCCGGAACACAAAGTAGCGGGCGCATCGGCTGTTCCGAAAGTTCCTGCGCCTTCGAACGTGGAAGACGTGAAGTTGCCTGATGTAGTACTCGAAGATGAGACCCCGGTGCAGATTCCAGATGAGTTGCTGCCGCACGAGATACTGGTGGCTCCGACCGATGACATCGGCACGCCGCAAATTGCGGTGCCCGCGGACGCCGACGATCCAGAAGGCTGGACCAGCCCACTTGAGAAAATCTCCGCAGGAACGCCCGTTTCACCGGCCAGTGCTCCGACCGCGCCGGGTGCGCCGCATGACACGGAAATCTTTGCTCAGCACAAAGAACTGCTGCCGGACGAGGAATTAACCGCGTTGCCGCTGCCCGAACGCGGCGAAATCGCGGCCGAGGGGCCGGAGCCCGGCCTGGAATTGCCGCAGGCAGCTTTGCCCAAGCCTCTACCGGCAGAGCCTGAATTCGAACTAGATCAGGAATTCGAGTTGGTGATCGAGCCGGAACCCGTCGTGCCGCCCCACGAGATGTTAGGGCAGGTACCGGCTCTTCCGAAGAAGGAAGAGCCCGCAAAGAGCACGCCTCCGGAAAAGCCCGTACCCAAGGAACAAGTCCCCGCGGGCGTCCCGTCGAACGGAAACGCATTCACTTCCGAAGATTTCATGGCGGATCTGGCGAAAGAAATCGATCAACTGGGCCTGGGCGAACTTACGCCGCCCGCCGCTGCCGAGCCGCAATCCGCCACTCCGGCTGCAAAAAAGGAAGAATTGTCCACGGAGCACGCCGGAGTCAGCGCTGAGTCCGCGCCGCTGAGGGAAGTGTTTGAAGAATTCCGAGCGGAACTCGGCGAGATGGGCGCCGAAGATGAGGATCTGGAGACCCACTACAATCTCGGCATTGCCTTCCGCGAAATGGGGCTCCTCGAAGAAGCCATCGGCGAATTCCAGAAGGTAGCCAAAGCCAACGACCGCGGCAAGGCCTTCCGCTATGCCATGCAGTGCTGCACCCTGCTGGGCCTCGCGTTCATGGAAAAGGGACAGCCGAGCATCGCGGCCATTTGGTACGAACGCGCGCTGCAGACCCCCGGGATCGACGCGGAAAGTAAACTCGCCTTGCGGTATGATTTGGGAGTGGCCCAGGAGTCGGCCGGCGATCTGGATACGGCACTCAAGAGCTTTTCCCAGGTCTATGCGGTGAATATCGATTACCGCGACGTTGCCGAACGCATCAGTGCACTTCAAAAACCCGCTCGCTGACCACAGGTCCAAACTTAGCCAGGGGTCATGCATTCCTCGATGAACCGCATTTTGCGCGCCTTGACTGTCGTGTTGTTGTTTGAAATGGGTGCGCTCCTGCTGTACTTGCCGTGGTCCGCGTTCTGGGAGCAGAACTACTTCCTGCACCGCTTTCCCTGGCTGATACCCATTGTGCTGCACCCCTCCATGCGCGGGATAGTCAGCGGCATCGGCGTGCTGGACATCTTCGTGGCCTTCGGCCTGTTCAATCCGCGGCCTGCGCCGGTCCCGCCCGGTTCCAATTCCTGATCTGCGATTTACGCCGTAGCCGTTCGGAAGGCGTCGTCCGGCTTGCCGGCCACCATGTCGAGCAAGTCTTTCAGCGCGCCATCAAGCGACGAAGCAGCCGGATTTGTCCCGCGTGGTAAACATCGTGGAAGGCGATGCCGTAGAGCATGCGGAGCATCTTTCTCGAAGGATTCCTCTTCAAAACGCGGCGCACGCTTTGCTCCAGGGCGCGATGTTCTTTATCGAGCAGAGCGAGATCGGCGCGCCAGGCTGCTTCCGTGGCCCTCCCTTTTTCTGGTCGCGGGAAGAAATTGCTTCCCTTCAGTACGAATGAGCCACGCCTGCCCCCTTCGATCTTTCGGCGCACCACATATTTCCAATACGCGGCGTGCAGCGCGAGTTCCCAGGCATTGTGACGCCCGAGAGCGGGGCGCCAAGCCGCCTGTTTCGCACGGACGCCTTTCAGTGATTGCCGCAGGTTGGGCCCGTGCCAGGCGGATCGTGTGAACCCCTCCGCAAGCAGCGCGAGAAGCAATTCGTTCTTGTCCATAGCGGTCACCCCAGCTAATTCTCCTCGATTCTAATGAAGACCTCACTTTGATAATCCAAGGCAATTGTGGAGCGGACTGGATCGAGCAGGCTTTAAAACGAACCCCACAAAAAATGCGGACTCCTCAGCAGCAGGTCCGCCGGCGTCATTTTACACATTTGTACAAACGCTTGTGAGAAATGAATCGTGATCCAGGGGATTCTTGCTGGGATGCCCTGCGAGGCTTCAATCCGCGTGCGCGGTCTGCCAGCGCAGCTCTTTCTTGTTGCGATACAGGCGGCGATCCGCCGCTTCCAGAAGTTCCTGGGGAGACTGGCCATCCGCCGAATAGATTGCCGTTCCGATGCTGACGGACAACCGCGGCTCATCGGGCTGTTCACTCAGGCGACTGGCGATGCGTTGCGCAATCTGCTGAGCCCTCTCCGCGTCAGCATCAATCAGGAGGATGGCGAATTCGTCTCCGCCATAACGCGCGGCAACATCGGAGGCACGGCAGTTCTCCTTCATCACGCGGGCCAAACGCCGCAGGGCGCGGTTGCCTGCCAGATGGCCCAGCCGGTCGTTGATGGCCTTCAGGTCGTCCAAGTCGAGTAGGAGCAAACCAAAAGCATGATGGCTGCGCTCGGCGCGGCGCACCTCTTTTTCCAGGCTGCCATAGAATTCGCGGTAGTTGACGAGCCCGGTCAAGCCGTCATGTGTAGCCTGGTGGCGGATTTCCTCCTCCGTTTTCTTGCGCTCGGTGATGTCCAGAGCCACTCCAATGCAGCCAAGAATGCTTCCATTGGAGTCGCGAAGGGGCTCAAGGCTGATATCAAACACATGCTTGCGGCGCTTGTACTCAAACCGCGAGGAAATTCCGTTCAGCGCGGCGAGGTGCTGCTTCACCGGCGCTTCTTCGTCTTGCGGGCAGCGCAAGAATTCATGAATGGTTTGTCCGATGGCTTTCGGCCGCGTCCTGCGATGGAGCCCCAGCGCGGGTCCCCAGTGCGAAGTGATGCGCAAGCGCTGGTCGGTGGTCCAGAAAACCACCGGCATCTGTTGGACCATCAAGCGAAAATGATTTTGCGAGGGAGCGCCTGCAGGGTTGGAAGAAAGCGCTCGTGATCTTTCAAGGACGCTCAGAATTTCACCGTTGGCCGAGCGTACCAGGGACCTCCGCAAATGGACGGGTACGCGCGTGCCTTCTTTGTGAAGCCGCTCCGTGACTTCTGCCTCGCTGAATTCGATGCGTAGCGGGCTTCCGAGCAACTCCTCGAGGGCCGGCAACTCGTACAAGGGCAGAAGTTGGGTGATGGATTTTCCCAGACTCTCTGACTCGGTGAAGCCATAAAGGCCCTGCGCGGCCCGGTTCCACAGGACAATGGTGCCATCCGTCCGGAATCCCACCAGGGCTTCGTCAGAGCCGGCTAGGAGATGCTCGAGCAGCGATTCAGAGGGCAGAAATGTGGACATAGTTCATCCCAATGCACTCATAAACAAGAAATATACGCGCAAACGGCACTGGGAGGGAGTTGCCGTGAAGCAGGGCAAAAACTTGCGGGCGACATGGGGGAAGCCCGTCAGGACGAGCTAAGGTAGCCATACAGCAAAGATCTGGAAGCAAGTTTAGCACCGAAGTGAAAAGAGAGCAGGAGAAGAATGGAGTGGTGATGAAGGAATAAGCAGAGCGCGCACAGCTGCAAGTAGTTTGCATCAAATATAGGACCATGCTAGTCTTATTTAATGCTTAGCCTCTTCCCTAACTCTTTCGGTTTGTTCATGCTGCGCCTCATTGGCATTGTCCTTCTCATGGTCTCCACTCTTGTTCATCTGCCATCAGCTTGGTCCCAGGAGAATCCCTACATCGTTGCCTACGATCACAATCTCGAGGAACCTGGGAGCTTGGAGGTTGAATACTTCTCCACTTTTGGAACGCAGCGTCGCGGACCGGATTTTCATGCCTACTGGGCGGAATTGGAATATGGCGCAACCGCCTGGTGGACCACCGAGCTGTACCTCGACGGTCAGACGACATTCGGCGAGAGCACCCTGTTCACCGGCTATCGGTGGGAAAACCGCTTTCGCCCGCTCCAAAATGAGCACCTGATCAACCCGGTCCTTTATGTGGAATTTGAGAACACCAATGGGGCCGACAAAATCCTGAAAGAAGTCGAGGGGCACGATGTAGAAGCTGATTACGCCGTGCCCAACGCAGTGGCACGCCAGGAACGCGCCCGCGAGATGGAGTTCAAACTCATACTTTCCAGCAACTACAAGGGCTGGAATTTCACGGAGAACACCATCGCCACAAAGAACTTGAGTAACGAGCCTTGGGAATTCGGCTATGCGATGGGAGCCAGCCGGCCGCTGGCGATGAAGGGCGCGGCGCACCGCTGCAACTTCTGCCGGCAACATTTTGTTGTGGGCGTGGAACTCTACGGCGGGCTGGGCGACCGCTACAGCTTTGGCCTGAAAGACACATCGCACTACTTAGGCGCTGGGCTGGCGTGGAATCTCCCGTCCGGCTGGACGTTTCGGTTCGAGCCCACCTTCGGACTCAATGACAACAGTCACCAGTTTCTGCTGCGCTGGGGAGTTTCGCGGGAATTCTCGGGATTCGGCAGCATGGTCGGCGGGCTGTTTAAGGGGCGACAGGAATGAAGCTCTACCAATTTGTAATCGTCAGCGTGCTCCTTTTCAGCGGGGTCATTGCCGCGGCAGGCCCGCAGGATCCGCCCAGGCGCACCGGAGAGGAATCCATCTATGATGAGCTGAAGAAGGCTCCCGACAAATTTCGCGAGAGGACCAACCCGCTCGCCAACGATGTGGATGCAGTGGCCGCGGGCGGCGTCCTGTTCGAAGAACATTGCGAAGAGTGCCACGGGAAGGAAGCGATGGGTGGCAAGAAGGCGCCGAGCCTGAGAGCCGAAGAGGTGCAAAATGCCGCACCCGGCGCCATTTTTTGGATTTTAACGAACGGTGTGGTGCGCAAGAAAATGCCGGTGTGGTCGAAACTCCCGGAGCCAGAACGCTGGCAGTTGGTGAGCTACATCAAATCGCTGGGCGCAGCTTCCGCACGTGGCTCGCAGCAAAGCAGACCTTAATTCCCTGCTGGAGAGGGTTTTGCAGCGTCATTCAGAATCATAGCGAGCCGCACACCCGCCTGTGCCAATCGTTTTTCGACAACAACGGCGGCGGCATCTTGATATGCCTGGTCGGCAGTCAACTGCATCTGGAACAACCGCTCACCCACATGATTGTCGTCGGCGCACGAATGCACGGAAACGGGCGCTTCCACCGGATCCTTGGGCCTCAATTCACCGTAAGCCACGGATTCCGCCAAGTCGTGGCTCTCCCAGGTCCAATCTTCGATGTGTATTCCTGCCTTCTGCCATTGCTCCAATTCACTGCCGAACGATTGTTCTAGATAATCCGCGAATTCCGCGGGATCGGCGCCCTCCATGTCGCGTTCGAGAATGGCGGTATCCCAAATAGCGTGAAGATTAGGCGAGAAGGAGTCATGCGACTGATGGGGCCGACGCCGCAGGTAGTGCACGGGCACACAGTTGCCGCCCAGATCGTTGTTGGTTGCGGCGTGCAAAGGCATATGCAGGTCGCCGACGAAGTGGACAATATAGCGGAGAGCCTCAGCGCGCTTGCGCGGTTCAGCATGGGCGTCCTTGAGAACGGCCCATTGCTCGGCAATGGCGCGCGTGACGCAGCCCTGTGTGCCGCAATACTCCTCCAGCGGATGGCGAGGAGCGCCGCGCGGAATCTCGATGTAGTGCCACGCACCATTCTTGCGTTCATTGCGCACGTCGTCCGGCCAGGTGGAAGCGTCAGCCAGCAAGTCATGAATCGAGGAACCGCAATAGCGTTTGACTTGCGGATCAACCGGATTCTCTTCTAGCAACTTTTCCACAAATTGGCGCGCTTCCGGTGTGAGGTGCCTTTCGGCGATCAGGGCCACGGCCTGATGGCCCTTGCAGCCCCAAGCGCGGGCCGACGGAGTTCCCGCGAACATGCCAACGAGAAGAAAAATCGCCGTGCCGGCAAGCAGTCGGACAGATGTGATTTCGCATGTCATGTTCAAAATCCGCGGGAATTGGGGGCTAAGCGCTAAGCCAGCGCGCCACGGGCTTTGCTGACTCTGTATGATCGCAGATGACGCGCAGAGCCGCCGTGATGGGAATCCCCAGGATGAGCCCCATTCCGCCCCACACCCAGCCCCAAAAGAGCAGCGAGATGGTGATCGCCACTGCGTTCAGGCGCACCTGGCGCCCGACCAACTGCGGCGCGATCAGGTTCTGCGCCACGATGTGGATTCCCGTCAGCACAATCGCGATCAGCGCGAAGTGGCTGATGGACTTCCACTTCACGAGGGCCAGAAGAAAAGCCGGGAGCCAGGCGAGCACCGCGCCAATGTACGGCACCATGTTGAGCAGGCCGGAGACGATTCCCGTGAGTACGGGGTAGTCCAATCCGAGCGCCAGAAAGAAAATGCTGCTGCAGGCGATAACCACCAGTGATACCACTGTCATGCCCACCAGATAGTCGCGCAACACATCGCGCAAATCCTCAAGCGTCTCCTTCACTTGCGTGCGCTGGGCTACCGGAAAGAGCTGCAAGGTACTGTGCCACGCCTCGCGCTTCCCCGCCAGCATGAAGAAAACCAGGAAAGGAACAAAGGTGGCCTCCAGCACAAGCGCATACAACGACCCGATGCCCCGAAGCAGTAAGCTGTGCACATCGCTGCTGCTGGTGCTGGGTTGCACGGGTTTCGGTGTACCTGCCGGCGTTGTGAGTTCGGTCACGCTTCCTTCGATGCCGCGCAGCTTTCCCTGCACGGTACCGGTTGCCTCCTGCAGGATGCCCCGGTACTTCGGCCAATCCGCCGCAAAATCCGATGTCCGCGTCCACAAGCCGTATCCCACAGAGAAAATCACCGTGATCAGGAGCAGGACCATCACCAGGGAACCAATCGTTCGCGGCATGTGCAGGCGCTCCAGGAACTCCACGGCCGGATCGAGAAAGTAGGCCAGCAGGACGGACAAAAGCAGGGTAATGACGACACCAGCGGCGTAGTAGAAGAAGAGCAGGATGATTGCGCCTGCGACGATACGCAAGCTGAAACTCGAGGCTGAAACGCGATAGACCGTTGGTGGTGTTTCCGGTGTAGACACCAGGGGCTCCTTTCGCCCAACACGGTAACATACTCGGAGAGATTCGGGGTGGTCCGCAAACCCGGAGTTACATGCTATTAACACGCGGCGCGAGGATGGCTGGGAGCTGTGTGGACGGCTTGGAAAACCTCTCCCTGAATCAGCAAAGTGTGCCTTCGCACGTATGCTAGACTGCCACGAGGTTACACCCACTCAGGCTTTCACACACGCATGGCAAAAGAACTCTTCGGCACGGATGGAATTCGCGGCGTTCCCGGAACGCCACCGCTCGACGACCAGACCCTCTTCGCTACTGGACGCGCACTGGGCAGTTTTTTGCGCAGAGAGCATGGCGCCGCGCACGCCCTGATCGGTATGGACACGCGTGAATCGGGTCCGCATATCGCGGCGGTCTTGGCCGCGGGACTCGAGAAAGCTGGCGCGAGCGCCGAGTTTGCCGGCGTCATCACCACGCCCGGAATTGCCTGCCTGGTGCGCCAGAATGACTTCCAGGCCGGCGTCGTAATCTCCGCATCGCACAACCCCTATCACGACAATGGGGTGAAATTATTCTCGCACGCGGGCATGAAATTCCCGGATGCGGTGGAAGAAACGCTGGAAGCGGAGATTCTCCGCCTGCGTCCGGAACCGGTCTCTGACGGGCGTCCCGCGCTTGTGGCGAATCACGCCCGGCATGTGGAATATCTCGATTTTCTGTGCAGCCGCATGATCGACAACGCCGATCTCGCCGGCCTTCGCGTGGTTCTGGATTGCGCGAATGGAGCTGCCTACCAATTGGGACCTGAGCTTTTCCGCGCCTTGAAAGCCGATGTCGTGGCCACGAGCGTGAATCCTGATGGGCGGAACATCAATGCCGGCTGCGGCTCGTTGCATCTGGAAGGATTACAGAAACGCGTACTCGCCGAGGGGGCGCGCCTTGGCGTGGCTTTTGACGGCGATGCCGATCGCGCACTGTTCGTCGGCGAGTCGGGGCACGTCGTCAACGGCGATGGCGTGCTGCTGGCCGTGGCGCGCTATCTGAAGTCGCATCAATTACTCAAGAACCAGCAGGTGGTGGCAACCTCTATGTCCAATCTGGGACTAGAGCGTGCACTGGCGCAGGAGGGCATTACCCTGGCGCGGGCCGCCGTGGGCGATCGCTACGTCCTCGAGGAGATGCTGAAGTCGGGAAACAACCTCGGTGGCGAGCAATCAGGCCACATTATTTTCCTCGATGATAGTCCGGCGGGCGACGGCCTGCTCACCGCCGTGAAGGTCGCCTGCCTGGTGGCTTTGCACGGATCGCTGGGATCCCTTGTGGAGGGTTTGAAAGATTATCCGCAGAAGATTGTGAACGTGAAAGTGAGATCCAAGCCACCGCTCGTTTCCCTGCCCGAAGTTGCTCGCGCGCTCGCGGAGGCCCAAGCGGCACTTGGGGACAATGGCCGAATCGTTCTGCGTTACTCAGGTACCGAGCCGCTGGCGCGCGTCATGGTTGAAGCGGAGCACGACGCGGATGTCCAGCGGTACTCACAATCCATTGCCAACGCCCTGCGCGCCTCAATAGGGGCCTGAGCCGGCCCACCTTGCAAGAAAACCTGCCACCTCCGTTCTAAGGGAGATGCCGTAGGAGGCTATCCCATGAGAAACGCTATCGTCTCGCTCGTTGCAAAGTTCCGCATGCTCTCCCCCGCTCGACGCGGATTATTCGTAGCCCTTGCCATCATCGTTGGCCTTCTTGTTTTTGTCCGAATGACTCCGGCTCCAAAGAAGTACGCAGGTCTGCCGGCGCCTCCGGACCAAAACGCTGCGTCTGAATCGCGGGAACTCCAAATGGAAGCCGGCCGTGCGAAGGAAGAATTAAAGGAGTACGCAAAAATGTCGCCCGCGCCGTTACCATTGGACTCCCGCGATTTTCCGGGCAGCAGAGTTGGTGGAACTATGCTGCCTGGGGACCCGTTGATTGCGCACACGGCGGAACTTGCGGTAGCCACGAAAGAGTTCGTCAAGTCTCGGTCGTCTCTCGAAGAGATTCTCGACCGTCATCGTGGCTATGTGGCAAAACTCCGAATGGTGGGGAAGCCTACAGGGAGCGCTCTTTCGGCGACGTTGCGCATTCCTTCTTCGGAATATGGCGCAACGTTAAGCGAGCTGAAAACTCTCGGCCAGGTCGAGCGGGAAGAGGAGGCTGCCGATGAGGTCACCCAACAACGTGCTGACCTGGAAGCACGCTTGACGAATGCCCAGAGCACACTGCATCACTTGCAGGAACTGCTCAAGCGGCAGACGTATCCCGACCGCAACGTATGGGAATTGCAGCGGCAGATCGCCAGCGTGAATGCAGACATCAATCGCCTGGAAGCGGACCGCCTCACTGCAGAACACCGCGTGGTCTTCGCCAATGTCCTCTTTGCCTTGCGGGAAGAGATCACTCCCCCAACAGAATCCCTCGGAGCACAATTTCGCAACGCGGCTGCTGCTGGGTTTTCGGAAGCAGCCATGAGCCTCACCGCCCTGCTGATATTGTTCATCAGCCGCGGCCCTGCTTTCCTGCTGTGGGTCGCGATCCTCTATCTGCCCGTACGTTTCGCATGGCGTCGTTGGCGGCCTGCCGAACTTCGGGGAGAAACACCGATCCAGAGTGTCTGAATGGGGTATCGGGACCAAGGGAGCTGCACTCTTCCCAAAGACTGTAGAAAAAGGTGACCTAGTCTGTGAGATTTTGTAGATTGACAAAGTGACGAGGCGTCCGCAAATTGGCTGAAAAGCACTAAGTGCTTTATTTCTAATATGAAAGTACTACTTCTCAGACTGGCATAGTCTTGGCAAAGCGCGTGCATTGTATCAAAACAATTCATGAGATTGGCTTCCCGGGGTGGCTGGTACTCAACCTCGACTGAGTATTCGGTTATTGGGGGGTCGAATCGATTAAACAAGGGGGCTTGCACCGGCCCCCTTTATTTTTGTTCACAACCTCCCCCCCAAGCCGAAAGCTGCTGAGATTCCTTACACTTGCCATTATCTGAAAACTCGGTTCCAAAAAGATGAGCGGCCGGTGGGGGTGCCGGCCGCTCTGGCGTGGGGGATGGAGGGTACGGACCTGAAGCTTGGCTCGTCTCCCTAGTGCTCTGGAGGGGTTGGCCGCTCAACTGCGCTCGCCAGCAGCAGAACGACACACAGGAGTAAGATCCCGACGATCATTCCACCCGCTCCAGGAGCCGAACTTAGCTCCCGATCACATCCACAAGGATGCTAGACACGTGGAATTGCGTCACTAGTCCGCAGGGTTCATTCGCGCCAGTACCTTCCCCCGGGACTATTGGGGCATTCCTTTAGTACTTCCCCTTCAGCGCGTCGAGGCGGCGATTTTCGGGGGAACGATTTCAGGTTACTCAGCAGCGGCGAAGCCCTTCCCATAACGGCAAGATCGCTTTTTCAAGGTTCGGCTGCTTTCTCTCGGCTCCTGCCTAAGCTATGCTTTTAGCACCATGCATGACCTAAGCTACTTCCGGGAACATCTGAACCTCTTCGCCGAGATGGCGAAGCGCCGCAACATCACACTCGACCTCGATGGTTTTCGCGCGCTGGACAAGGAGCGGCGCGAACTGATTACCGAAAACGAGCATCGCAAGGCGCAACGCAATAAAGCCAGCGACGAAATCGCGCGCCTCAAGAAAGAAAAGCACAGCGCGGATGCCATCCTCGCGGAGATGAAGCAGCTTTCCGAACGCATCAAGCAGGCCGACGAGCGCATCGCCGAACTCGACGCCACACAACGCGAACTGCTGCTTACCATTCCGAACATCCCGCATTCCAGCGTACCTACGGGTCGTGGCGCCGAGGACAACAAGGAAGTGCGCCGCTGGGGCACCGCGCCGAAGTTCGATTTTCAACCCAAGCCCCACTGGGAGGTTGGAGAACGCGCGGGTATCCTGGACCTGGAAGCGGCTGCCCGGATTACCGGCGCGCGGTTCGCCGTATACAAGGGCTGGGGAGCGCGGTTGGAGCGCGCGCTGGCAAATTTCTTTCTCGATGTACACACCCGCGAGCACGGCTATACGGAAATCCTGCCGCCTTTCCTCGTGAACACTGCTTCACTGCTGGCCGCGGGCCAATTGCCGAAGTTTGCCGCGGACCTCTTCAAGTTGCGGGACACCGATTTCTGGCTGACGCCTACCTCGGAAGTAGAGTTGCACAATTTGTATCGCGACACCACGCTCACCGAGGAGCAGTTGCCGATTCTCGTGACCGCCTGGACTTCCTGCTTCCGCTCCGAAGCCGGCGCGGCGGGTAAAGACACGCGGGGCATCTTGCGCCAGCACCAGTTTCAGAAAGTGGAGCTCTTCAAGTTTACGCATCCAGAAAAGAGCTACGACGAACACGAAGCCTTGGTGTGCAACGCCGAAACCATCTTGCAGAAGCTTGGATTGCACTACCGCACCGTGCTGCTCTGCTCCGCCGACATGGGTTTTGCCTCGGCGAAGACCTACGACCTGGAAGTCTGGTTGCCTTCGAGCAACGAATTCCGGGAAATTTCCTCCTGCTCGAACTGCGAAGCTTTTCAGGCGCGCCGTGCGGGCATCCGCTTCAAGCCTAAAGCCGGCGGAAAGAGTGAATTCGTGCACACGCTCAACGGATCAGGACTGGCTGTAGGCCGCACCTGGATTGCCGTTGTGGAGAATTACCAGCAAGCCGATGGATCAATTGTGATCCCGGAAGTGCTTCGCCCGTACATGGGAGTTGAACGGATCCCAGGCGGGAAATAGGCAGAAGCGCCGCGCCGGTGCCTTTGTGGCCAGGAATCCACAACTCTATTATTTACAATATGTTACAATCCATTCCAGTAGTCTGAGGCACGCCCCGCTGGCAAGCGTTTCGTCGCGCAACCCCTTGAAAGTACAGCTTTTTGTTTGACTCCCCGTTGGCCCCTGCATACACTCGCCTCAACGCCGTCCAGGGAATAGAAAGGTCGAGTGAGGCGGCGGCCACACTCGTATCCAGACCAGAGATGACATTTATTGCTCGCTTACTGCGGTTTGTATTCTGGGTCATTGTGGTTTCCTGGGGCGTGGCGCTCCTGCGCCGGGTTGTGCAACGGATGGGACAGGGCGCGGCGCAATCACAGACGCCCTTGGATGTGCCGAATGATGCGGTGACGCGGAAACTTGTGCGAGATCCCGTATGTGGAATGCACATTGCCGAAGTGCTGGCTCTGCCGCTGCGCCAGGATGGCGAGTTGTTGCACTTTTGCTCCGCGGCTTGCCGGGATAAATATATGAGTGAGACGCGAAAACTCGCCGCCAACGGCTGACGCCAAAGACTTTGTGGAAAGTAGCGTAGTGCAAGGCAATCGCAAGCTGCTGCAGAAATCCAGCGCAATGGAAAGGACCGAAGCTGATGGCCACGGTCGCAAAACCTCAAGTCCCAACTCGTACCCTGGGTGCCCCTCCGATGGTGCCGCGGATCGCGCCGCGTGAGGAACTGAATCCCTTCCGCATCGCGCAAATTCAATTTGATATGGCTGCCGAAGTCCTGAAACTCGATCCAGGGCTTCGCCAGGTGTTGCGCACTCCCAAGCGTATTCTGGAAGTGTCGCTGCCGACTAAGATGGACAACGGTCAAGTGAAGGTCCTGACCGGCTTTCGCGTGCAGCACAATATCGCGCGCGGGCCGGGAAAAGGCGGCATCCGCTTCCATCCCAATGTGACGCTGGACGAAGTGAAGGCCCTGGCGGCGTGGATGACTTGGAAGACGGCGGTGGTGAATGTGCCGTTCGGGGGCGCGAAGGGCGGCGTCATCTGCGACCCGAAGCGTATGTCTAAAAGCGAACTGGAGCGGTTGACGCGCCGGTTTGCCAGCGAGATTCTGCCGGTGATCGGACCGGACAAGGATATTCCAGCGCCAGATGTTTATACCGATGCGCAGACGATGGCTTGGATCATGGATACCTATTCCATGATGATGGGCCACACCGTGCCGGGTGTCGTCACCGGAAAACCCCTTTCGATTGGCGGCTCGGTGGGGCGTGCCGAAGCAACTGCGCAGGGGCTGGTGTACGTCGTCGAGGAAGCCTGCAAGATGAAGAAGATCTCCTTGCGCGGCGCGACCGTGGCGATTCAGGGTTTTGGCAACGCCGGCGCCACCGCGGCGCGCCTTCTGGCGGACAGGAAAGCGAAGATCATTGCGCTGAGTGATACGCGCGGCGGCGTAACGAACTCGCGCGGCATCGATCCCGTCAAGGCCATACGCTATAAGGAGCGCTCCGGGACGGTTGTCGGCATGCCCGGCGCTTCGCGCATTTCCAACGAAGACCTGCTGACAATGAAATGTGACATCCTGGTGCCTGCGGCACTGGAAAGCGTGATCACGCTTCAGAACGCGGAGGCCGTGAAGGCGCGCATCGTTGCCGAAGCCGCCAACGGGCCAACCACGCCCCACGCCGACGAAATTCTGGCGCGGCGCGGCATCACGATTTTGCCGGACATTTTGGCAAATGCCGGAGGCGTCACGGTAAGCTACTTCGAATGGGTGCAGAACCAGGAAGGCCTGCTCTGGGATGTCGACGAAGTGAACGCGCGCCTGCAGAAGATCATGGTCCGCGCCTTCCACGACATGGTGGACGCCATGCGCAAGCACCACGTACCGCCTCGCGCGGGCGCTATGGTCCTTGCGGTCAGCCGCGTCGCTGAAGCCACGCTGGTCCGCGGCCTTTTCCCGTGATGATAGATTCGTCCCGCGTCATTTTTTCCTGAGACGCACAGACTTTCTCTTCTCTCCAAGCTCATAGCCTTCGGCCCGAAGTGCCCACCATTTTTCCTGAAAGTGAAAAACCTCTTGCAGGGAGAAACCAGTGCGCGTACATTCGCAAGTGCCGGGCGTTTTCTGGTGCGCGGTGTGGAAAGGGCGTGCCAGGCAGAACGTGTCCGGCTATTTTCTTCGCGGAACGCGAGAATGCTCGAACGATCATGAGCCACCTTCACGTACAAGCAATTGCCGTCCCTCCCATTCTGCTGACTATCGGGGGATTTGACCCGAGCTGCGGCGGGGGCGTTGGCGCGGATCTCAAGACTTTTGCTGCCTACGGTTGCTACGGTGTGGCGGCCATCACTTCGCTGACGGTGCAGAACACCCAGGGAGTGGAAGCCATCCACAATACGCCCAGCGCGGAATTGCGCGAACAATTGGAAGTCCTGACGAAGGATTGCGAAATTGCCGCAGTGAAAATCGGCATGCTGGGCAACCGCGGAAACGCCGTTGTGGTGGCGGAGTTTCTCGACACCAATAAATTTGCCCACGTAGTGCACGACCCGGTGATGCGCTCCTCCGGCGATTCGGAACTTCTGGATGCGACCGGGATCAAGTACCTGACCACGGAACTCCTGAAGCGCTCCAGCGTGATCACTCCAAACATCCAGGAAGCAGAGGTATTGTCCGATCTCACGATTAAGGATGTAAGCGACATGGAGGCTGCGGCGCGCAAGTTGGTGGAAATGGGGGCACACGCCGTCATTGTAAAGGGCGGCCACATGGAGAAGGCCGTGGACGTCCTCTTTGATGGGAACGAACTCCACCTTCTGAGCGGCGACAGGGTGAAGCTGGAGCACACGAACGGTACCGGTTGCACCTTCGCTTCGGCCATTGCCGCACAACTGGCTGCCGGAAGGTCGCTACTGGAGGCGACCACGCTGGCCAAGGCCTACGTCATGAAGGCCATCGAACGAGCTTATCCTGTAGGAAAGGGGCGGTTACCACTCGACCACTTTTACCGCATGAAGATTGAACCGCTGACGCGGGGAACGCATGAGGTGCCGCAGCACGGGTTTCATCCTGCGGCCGAACCTGCGGCGCATTGACGAAGACGTTCGGAGCTCAGGTACCTCCGAGTAATACAAGGAGGGCGTGTGCAGAGAATCTTCCGATGCGCGAAGTGTCAGCGTAGCATGCGTGTAGTAGGATCTACCGGGCTGGGGAAACTGGTTGAGCGCGTGGTGCTCTGCCCCTACTGCAAAACCAAAAATAAAGTGATGTGGCCCAAGGGCGACAAGTTCAACGTGCAGCGCATCGCCACGGGCTAGGCACTTTTTCACTCCTTGCCTCTTCGATGCGTCTGCCCTGCTCCGTTTGTATCTCCTGACTGATCAGCCCTCGCAGCTTCACGTCACCAGCCCCCACCCCCGCCGCCGCCTCCTCCACCACCGGACCCTCCCGACCCGCCGCCTCCGCTGGAACCCGGGGCGGACGACGATGTAGAGATGGCGTTAGTAAAGGAATTACTGAACGAGGAAGCGAACTTCGCCCCGCCGAATTCCCCCAAGGAAGCACCTGAGTAAAACGAAGTTGCGTAGACCGTGCTGGAATTGCCGGGCACAGTCCCCGCCGCGGCCAGTACACCAGAGAATTTGTCCGCCCAGTCCTGCTCGACGTCCAGCGCTAAAGCGTAAGGAAGAAACCTCTCAAACACCGCCGGTGTCTGCTGCGGCGGCATCGCGCGGTTCAGGCGGTCGCTATCCACGGCGCTGAGGAACATCTTGAAACCCTCCACCTGATCCAGCAGCCGCCGCCCGGCATACGTCGGGGCCTTCATCAAATGGAGAAAAAGAATGTGAAGTGCGGCGCTGGCAATGACGAACCCGGCCAGGACGACGGACACGGTCTTCATGAGAATGGCGAGGACCACCAATTCCGCAACAATGAACGGAATAGAAAAGAGTGTTAAGCCAATCGCCGAACCAGTTTTGCCCGTGGAGTTCTGGCCGCTCGTGGTAATCGCGCGCCAGGACCGTACAACAGTCCTCAGCAGCGCACCCACACCAATGGACCAGAAGGTAAGCCAGAAACACAGAAAACCGCCGATGAAGAGCTGCGGGCCGCCATGCACCAGCAGGTAAGCGACGACAATCGCAAGAGAAAGGAGAACCGGCGGTAATAGATAGCGGGAATTGGTGACGAAATACACCTTGTACTCAGCGCTCTTTAGCCACTTCTGGATGGCGACCAAAGCCTCTTGAATGACCTCATGATTATCCTGACGCAGCCAGATCATCTTGCGTCCCTCAAACAACACGCCGGCGATCTGCCTTTCGTCCGGAGTGAGCACACGCGCGTCTTTGTCCGAAAGACTGAGCAAATAGGAACCGGCTTCCTCTTTGATTGTCAGGTAGCCGCGCGCGGCCATGTCCAGAATCGCCGCGGCGAACGTCTTGTTGTCGAACCCCATGCGGACCAGATAGCGCATGCCGGCTGGAGAGAGTGCGGCGGGCGGCTCATAAAGCGGCATGATGACTCCAGGAAGCGGGTCGCGGCCCACCTCCGCCCAGGCTATCAGATAGTAAAGAAGCAGGACGAGGAGGCCGGTACCCAGAAGAAGCGCGTCGCGGTTGTCCCGGAAGAAGTATTCGGCCATTTGCGGGAACGCGGGCGGCGTGACGTAGCCCTTGGGCCAGCTCAGCAATACGCTGAGACCTTCGTGCTGTGCCAGCGAGCGCGTCGTGTCAAACTGGAATCCGTCCGCGTCCCGCGAAGTTGTCAGCTCAGCCTCCCGCGAACCCTCCAGCCCGGTGAAGCCTGCTAGTGTCACTTGGTCTGCGGGGATCGCGGAGAGCAAATGCACGGTGGCGCTGGCGTGGTCTATGCGGAAATTCCAGCCCAGCCCGGTGACATTCCAGAAAAGTTCGTCATGATCAGAGAAGAAGCCCAACTGCCGATTGGTCATATACGTAAGCGTGTAGACATGACGCCCCGGCGGTACCACCGCATTAGGATTGCCGAGGTAAACGCGGACTCCGTTGGAACTGTCTTCGGCGCGGAATGTCTCCTCCGCGGAATCGCGCGTGGCCGAAAGCATCTGGAATCCGACAACATAGCGGTTGTTGTACGGGTCGGAATAATGAGTGGGGAATTCGCGATAGATGCCGTGCCTAATCAGGCCGCCCGCGGCGATCACGGCGATGGTCTCTGTTACCTGAAGAGAGGAGTCGTCTTGTAGCGTGATGTCGCTATGGAAATCAACGACGCGCTCCGTTTGGGCTTGGCGTGGCGCGGCCAGGGCAGGCAGGACAACGAAGAGGAAGATCACACAGCTATTGAACAAGTGGCGCATGGTTAGGTGTTCTACTTCAGTCTAGCTGTAACAGAGTACGCATGCAGGAGTTGCGCTGAGGTGGTTAATTGCTAATCAAGAACAGCAGAAATGAACAAAAGGAGGAAAACCTGCCGTGCACGGCGACTCACCCCCTACTTCAGCTCAAGCGCGATAGACAATCTTGCCGGCAACTATAGTGGCAGCCGGGCCGCCCTTGAACGATTTGCCGTCGAACGGCGAATTGCGCGACTTGCTCGCTGATTCTTTCACGTTATACGTCCACGCCCGATCTAGTGAAAAAATCGTGATGTCCGCGGGTTCACTGACAGCAAGTTTGCGTTCTTTGCCCAAGATGCGCGCGGGCCCCGTGGTGAAGAGTTCCACCATGCGCATCAATGATAGCTTGCCGGTGTGCACGAGTTGCTCCAGCGCCAGGCCGAGAGCCGTCTCGAAGCCCAGGATTCCGAAGGGTGACTTGTCGAACTCCACGTCCTTCAGGGCCGGCTCGTGCGGCGCATGATCGGTGGCGATGGCATCCACTGTGCCATCGGCGAGGCCCTGCCAGAGGGCTTCCCGGTCGGCGCGCGCGGCCAGGGGCGGATTCATTTTATAGCGCGAATCGTAAGTCACATCCTCGTCGATCAAGGTGAAATGGTGCGGCGTGACTTCGCAGGTAACGCGCAGCCCATTCTGCTTGGCATAGCGCACCTGATCGAGCGAAGCTTTCGCCGAAAGATGTGCGATGTGCAGCCGCGCGCCAGTGAGCTCGGCGAGCTGGACATCGCGGGCAACGCAGACGGATTCCGCGGCCGCCGGCATGCCCGGCAAACCGAGGCGAGTGGAAGCAATACCTTCGCGCATGACCGCGCCTGCGGCCAGAGAAACATCCTCGGCGTGCTCGATCACGGGGAGTTCCAGGGTGCGGCAGTAATCCATAATCTGCCGCGCGAGTTTGGCTGTTGCGATGGGTTTGCCGTCATCGGAAACGGCCACAATTCCCGCTTCACGCATGGCCCCAATTTCTGCAATCGCTTCGCCTTTGCTGCCCACACTCGCTGCGCCAATCGGCCAGACACGCACATGGCCGTGGGCCTTGGCGCGATCAGCAATGAACCGCGTGATCGACGCGTTGTCATTCACTGGCTTGGTGTTGGGCATGCAGCAGACGACGGTGAAGCCGCCGCGCGCCGCGGCTTGCGTCCCAGTCTCGATGGTTTCAGAATTTTCCTGGCCAGGTTCGCGCAGGTGCGCGTGCATGTCAATGAAGCCTGGCGCGACGATCAGGCCGGAAGCGTCGAACACTTCCGCTTCGTTCGCGAGAGATATTTTCCCGCTTGGAGCAATTTCCACGATGCGCTCGCCATCCAGCAGGATGTCACGCGGCGCATCGGTCTTGGACGCGGGATCGAGGACGCGCCCGTTCTTAATCAGAAGCATGAGCAGATTCCTTGGGCTTCGGGTCGCCTTTGACTTCGAGGGCGGGATGCGTGCCTTCCGTGGCGCCGATCATCAGCAGGTAGAGGATGGCCATGCGCACCGCCACTCCGTTGGTAACTTGTTCCAGCACGGCGGAGCGCGGCCCATCGGCCACTTCCGGAGTAATCTCGATGCCGCGATTGATGGGACCGGGATGCAGGATGAGCGCGTCCTTCTTGGCCAGGCGCATGCGTTCGGCGTTGAGCTGGTAGAGCAAAATGTAGTCATTCTGCGAAAGAGACGGCTCGTGCAAGCGCTCGGTCTGCACGCGGAGGACAATAATCACGTCTGCGTCTTCCAGCGCTTCTTCAACGCGATAAACGCAGCGGATGGGGGTACCCGGCGGCCCGATCTTTTCCAGTTCACGCGGGACCCACATAGCGGGTCCGCAGAGCGTGAAGCGGCAGCCGAATTTTCCCAGCAGGTGAATGTTGGATCGCGCCACTCTCGAGTGGGAGATATCGCCCAGGATAGTCACATTCAGGTCTTTCAGGGTGCCCTTGCGGTCGCGGATGGTCAGCGCATCCAGCAACCCCTGGGAAGGATGCTCATGCGTGCCATCGCCCGCATTGACCACGGGGATTTCCAGGTGCCGCGCCACAAAGTCCGCCGCGCCTGAAGAGGAATGCCGCATCACGAAACAATCCGGCTTCATGGCGTTCAGGTTGTTGGCCGTGTCCAGGAGCGTTTCGCCCTTTTTCAGGCTGGAGGCTTCCGCCTGCAGATTCATGGTGTCCGCGCCGAGGCGCGAAGCGGCGGTGCCGAAACTCAGGCGCGTGCGCGTGGAGTTCTCGAAAAAGGCGAGCACCACGGTTTTGCCGCGCAGCGTGGCGAGCTTTTTCAGGGAGTGGCGCTGGATTTCCTGGAACGGCTGGGACTGGTCGAGAATAAAATTCAGTTCGTCCGCGGAGAGCGGTTCAAGGGCGAGCAGATCACGAAAACGATAGGTCACATTTGGACTCAGATGTTCACGCGGCGGGCCTCGGAGCGTCGAGGAGTTCTCCGCCCCTTCCTGAATCTCATTTTACGCGGACCGGCGTCACGACGCAAAAATTTCGCTGCTCTTGCCTAAGACTCCACGCGGTCCACGAGGATGACACGCTCTTCGCCGTCGATCTCCCGCAAGCGAACCTCGATAATCTCGGTGTCGCTGGTCTGGATGTCGCGGCCCACGTACTGCGCCTCGATAGGCATTTCGCGGTGGCCACGGTCAATCAGCACGCACAAGGAGACTCTTTTGGGCCGGCCAAGGTCGAACAGGCCATTCATGGCCGCGCGGACCGTGCGCCCGGTGTAAAGCACGTCGTCAACAAGGACCAGGTCCAGGCTGTCCACCGGGAACGAAATATGCGAGGACTGCAGTACCGCCTGTGGCGCGACTTTGGACAAATCGTCACGGTACAACGTGATGTCCAGTGTACCCACGGGAACTTCCACGCCATCGATCCCGCGCATGGCCTGCGCGATTCGCTGCGCCAGGGGCACGCCGCGCCGGCGAATCCCAATCAACGCCAGATGCCGCGTGCCGCCGCTTTTTTCCACAATCTGGTGTGCCAAACGCTGCAACGTGCGGTCGATTTCCGCCGCGGACATTAACTGACTTTTTTCGACGAGTCGCATAGTTGCGTAATCCTAGCACAACTGGCGGCCACTAATGGCGTGACGCCCGGCACAGAAACGCGTGCGCGTTCACGGGCCATTTAGGATGTCATGCTAGACTCTTGCGGGCACAGGAAGGGAGTCGACCAAAATGCGCCGGGCAACGGTCCAAATAGGAGGGTGTTCTGTGGGTATGGCATTTGCGGGGGCGTTGCTCGCTGGACTGGCTCTTGGGGCCCAAGCTCCGAAAAAGCCCCTCGTCCGAAGCACCCCACATCTCACTCACCCGAAACTCGTGGTGCTGATCGTGGTGGATCAGATGCGCGGCGACTACGTGGATAAATTCCGCGGACAGTGGACGGGTGGGCTCAAGAGACTCGTGGAAGAGGGTGCGTGGTTTCATGAAGCGGTCTATCCATATGCGGCTACGGAGACCTGCGTGAGCCACGCTACGATCTCGACAGGAGCGTTCCCCGCGAATCACGGGATGATCGCCAACGCCTGGTGGGACCGCGAGCAACAGAAAATGGTCACCTGCACCAGCGATCCCAATGCGAGGAATGTGGCCTATGCGGGCGGCAGCACCAAAGGTGGTGATTCCGCAGCAAAGATGCAACTGCCCTCGTTCGCTGACGAACTCCGATTTCAGACGGGCGGGGCCACTCACGTCTTCACTTTCTCGCTGAAGGCCCGCTCGGCAATCACCTTAGCGGGGCACAAGGGTGAAGTGGTGATGTGGTTTGACGCCGGGACGGGGTCCTGGGCAACTTCCGACTCTTACGGCGTGAAGCCCTTTGCGGAAGAGTATGTGAAGCGGCACCCAGTCAAAGAGGACTACGGCAAGACTTGGGCACCGGCTCTGCCTCCCGGTTCGTACCTCTACGAGGAAAAAGCGTTTGGAGCGGCGACGATTGAGGGCTGGGGGAACCAGTTTCCGTATCCACTGCGAGGAAAAACGGGAAGCGCTGAACCAGACCAGTCCTTCTATGAGGAATGGGCAAGCAGCCCCTATGCCGATACCTATCTGACAAAGATTGCTGAAGCGGCGACTGATGCACTGCGTTTGTGGAATACGGGGGAGACGGATTTTCTAGGCATTGGCTATTCTTCTGTTGATCATATTGGGCACACGTTCGGTCCGAGAAGCTGGGAGATGCAGGACATTCTGGTGCGTCTGGACAAGGATCTGGGCGAACTCTTCACGCACCTGGATCAGGCGATAGGCCGTGGAAACTACGTTGTGGCGCTGACCGGGGATCACGGCGTGGCCCCGATTCCGGCGGACCTCCAAAGGGCCGGATTAGATGCAGGCGTTCTAAGTTTGCCGGAATTGAAGGATCGCCTGGAAAAGGCGCTGGAGCCGTTCAACTACACGAAGCCGGCCATCGCGCGGATCGTGGGAAACGAGATCTATTTCGCGCCAGGCGTATACGGGCAGTTGAAGCAGGATCTCGTAGCCATGAAAGTGGTGATGGATGCGGCGCAGACCATGCCCGGCGTTGCGGCTGTCTACCGGGCAGAAGATCTGAGCGGTGGCACAAAGAGCCTTTCCCAGACGCGCACGGCCGTGGAGTTGAGTTACTTCGCGGGGCGTAGCGGAGATCTGTACGTCTTGCAGAAGCCCTATTGGCTGACGGACAGTTCAACGGCGGGTTCCAAGCGCTACGCAGGCACGGACCACGGAAGTCCCTACAATTACGATCAGCATGTACCGCTGTTGCTGATGGGATATGGCATCCAGCCGGGCGATTATTTTGCGGGGGTCACGCCGGCGGACATCGCTCCCACGCTTGCCGCGCTGTGCGGCATCACACTGGCCACGCGCGATGGGCGGGTTTTGGCGGAAGCCCTGCATACGCGCCCGGCCAAATAATTCCACAGCCTGCTTGGGATTTTTCAGATGGACACCGAGCTTCGTGCTATTCTTGCCCGAGCGTGAGTTCCTCTGACCGCGTTGACCTCAGTGTTCAGGTTGGCGCCCTGCGCCTTGCTAATCCCATCATCGCTGCAAGCGGCACCTTTGGTTACGGCTTGGAGTTTGCTCACCTGGTCGATTTAAACCGGCTGGGCGGCTTTGTCACCAAGGGTATTTCTCTCGAACCCATCGCAGGCGCCCCTGCTCCCCGGCTCTGTGAGACGCCCTCTGGGATGCTGAACGCCGTAGGCTTGCAAAACGTAGGGGTAGCTGCTTTCGTCCAAGACAAACTGCCCCTGTTGCAAAAATACAACACCAACATCATCGTCAACGTCTTTGGGTACACCCTCGAGGACTATGTGGAGGTAATCCGGCGTCTTGAGGAGGCCCCTGCAATCGCTGCATATGAGCTAAATATTTCCTGCCCCAATGTCAAAAAGGGAGGGATGCAGTTTGGAAGTAAGCCCGATTTGGTCGCAGAAGTCGTTACGGCAGCGCGGATGGCCGCCAAGCAGCGCCCCCTATGGGTGAAGCTGATGCCGCTCGTCACAGACATTAGCCTGATCGCGAAAGCGGCGGAATCCTCCGGGGCTGATGCCTTGACCGTAGCCAATACCTATCCTGCTATGGCCATTGATTTTAGGACGGGAAAATCAAAGCTGGGGAACCTCACTGGTGGGCTCTCTGGCCCGGCTATCAAGCCGATCTCACTCCGGTTGGTCTGGGAGGCTCGAAAGGCGGTGAAAATCCCCGTCGTTGGCCTAGGAGGGGTCGAGACGGCAGAAGACGTGCTTGATTACCTATGTGTTGGAGCGTCGGCAGTACAGGTCGGAACGGCCAGTTTTGCTGACCCAAGGGCCAGTGAGGCAATAATCGAGAGTTTGGGATCCCTGGTACGAACGGTTAAGTGTTATGCTATCAATGAATTAAGGGATAGATTTGGAACCGATTTTGGTTGACATAATGCTGTTTTTCTACTACACTTTTTGAAGGTTTGTAGTTAAAAGAACACACTATGCAACGTCCACTCTTCATCGCTTGGGCTGCTATCCGGTGGGTGCCGCTGATGTTCCTGATCGCACCCGTCATGGAAGCCCCTCTCGTCGCTCACCTGAGCGAGCCAGTCAAACCCATAAAGGTCTGGAGCGGTAACGCCAGTTGGTATGGTCCGGAGTTCAATGGCAAGCGGACCGCCAACGGGGAAACCTTTAGTTGCGAGGCTTTGACCGCAGCGCACCCCAACCTACCCTTTAATTCTTGGGTGCGCATCGTCAACCCGCGTAACGGTAAGTTTGAAGTAGTGCGAATTAATGACCGAGGTCCCTACCAAGAGGGCCGCGAAATTGATGTATCCTATCGGGTAGCCCGAAAGATTGGCCTGATCCACTCGGGAGTAAGCCAGGTGCGGCTGGAACTTATGCAACTCCCGCCTAGGCGCGACCGAGCCGACGAAAGCCAGAAGTAAAGGTTTCGGGCACATCCCGAACCTTGACCTTTGACGCCCATCCACGCAGCAGTCTGATTGTTGCCCTCGATTTTGACTCTCTATCCACAGCGCTGAAGTTCGCCAAGCAGGTGGCGGATCTTGTCGGTATGTTCAAAATTGGCAGCCAGCTGTTCACTTCCGCGGGACCTGAAGCTGTCCGCCAGGTGGCGCAACTCGGAGCGGACATTTTTCTCGACCTGAAATTTCACGACATTCCCAACACCGTCGCAGGGGCGGTGCTTGCCTCTGCCGGGATGCCCGGCGTGCAACTCGTCAATGTACACGCGCTTGGCGGCAGCGCGATGCTGCGCGCCGCAGCGCAAGCGATCAGCGCTGGCGTCCCCATGGGCGCTGATCGACCACGGCTGCTCGCTGTGACTATTTTGACCAGCATGGATCAGAAGGCTCTTCGCGAAGTGGGTCTTGGCGGGCCGCCCTCAACCCGTGTGGTAAAGCTCGCGAAACTCGCGCAAAGCGCCGGTGTGGATGGCGTGGTGGCCTCTGTACGCGAGACCAAGGCGATTCGCAAAACTTGTGGCAGGGATTTCCTGATCGTCACCCCGGGCGTACGTCCCAAAGAAACGCTGTCCGGAATGAACAAAGACGATCAGACGCGCACCGCAACTCCCCGCGAAGCTATTCGCGCCGGAGCCGATTTCATCGTCGTGGGACGCCCCATTCTGGCGGCAAGCGATCCGCGCGCGGCGGCCCAGGAAATTGTGGACGAAATCGCCAGCGCCAAATAACAGAACTATCGCGAACCGCTTCCGCTCGAGTTTCGGAAGATGCCCAGTTCGCCATTCAGACTGGCTGCGGGTGCATACTATGTCTGCAGCAATCGCCACGCCGTGATGAAGCGGATGGTTTCACAAGGGCACCGCGCGCGGAATTCATTCGCGCCCGAATTCATGAACTCAACTCTCAAAAGCCTCATCGTCGGCACCGCCGGCCACATTGATCACGGCAAATCCACGCTGATTGAAGCTCTGACCGGCACACATCCGGACCGCCTCGAGGAAGAGAAGCGCCGCGGCATCACCATCGATCTTGGCTTTGCCTTCCTGGAAGAAAGTGGCGTGCGCTTTGGTTTTGTCGACGTGCCGGGGCACGAGCGCTTCATAAAGAACATGCTCGCGGGAGCTTCGGGGATCGATCTGGTTCTACTGGTCATTGCCGCCGATGAAGCCATTCGCCCGCAAACCCGTGAACATTTCGAGATTTGTCGGCTACTTGGAGTACAGCGCGGCGTGATCGCCCTGACGAAAAGCGACTTGGTGGACGGGGATACTTTGGGGCTGGTGTGCTTGGAGGCCGAGGAATTCGTCAAGGGATCGTTTCTTGCCGGAGCGCCAATCCTTCCCGTCAGCGCGAACACAGGCGCAGGAGTCAGGGAACTGAAGGCCGCACTCGTGCAAGTGGCAAACGAATCGAACCCGAGAGACACTTCGCGCTACTTCCGCTTGCCGATCGACCGGTCCTTTCCCGTGAAGGGCTTTGGCACTGTGGTCACCGGCACAGCGATCTCTGGGCAAGTGGCGGCCGGTGAAGACGTTGAATTGTTGCCGGCGCATCAAGTTCTGCGCGTTCGCGGGCTGCACTGTGGCGGGAAAATCGTCGAGCAGGTGGAAGCGGGTCAACGAAGCGCGGTGAATCTGTCCGGGATTGAGCACACTGCCATTCAACGCGGCATGGCCATTGCCTCGCCCGGGCGCTTCCGCGCAACACGACGCGTGGACGTTCGCCTGGAATTGCTGCCCTCAGCCCCAATGATGAAACACCGCGCGCGAGTTCATTTTCACTCGGGAACGGCGGAGACCATTGCAGAGGCTTATTTGCACGAAGGCGCTTCCATCCTGCCAGGAACAACTGCCTTGGCTCACTTCAAGCTGCAGGACGAAATCGTTTTGGGGTGTGGTGACCGCTTCATTGTCCGCCAGTTTTCGCCGGTGGTGACCATCGGCGGTGGCGTGGTCCTTGACCCGCTGGCGCGGCGTCCTGCGCGGAAAGACACTGGCCGCTTCGCTTATCTGGAGACGTTGGAAAATGGCACGCGCGAGGAAATCCTGGCTGCGCTCGCCGGACGCAACATCCTTGGCGTCCCTTTGCAGGAGATTGTGGCCCGCACGGGATGGCAGGAGAGCGAAGTGCGTGCCGCTGCCGAAAACCTAGCTATGGCAAAGCAGGCCCGTATCGTCGCGCTTGAGCCCCTCCTTGTGCTTACCGAAAAGGGCTTCGCTGAAATTTGCGAAAAGGTGGTGGCCCGCGTGGAGCGTTTCCACAAGGAAAACCCGCTTCTGCCCGGCATCGCACGAGAAGACCTGCGGGCCAGCCTGGGAAAGCGCGTGCGGCCAGAATCTTTCCGGACCGCGCTTGAAGCGCTCGTACAGGACAAGAAACTGGTGCTGCAAGCGGAGTTGGTGAAGAGGGCCGGTGCGGAAATCAACCTGACGCCCGAAGAAGTCCGCGCCAAAGAGCAGATTGAAAAAGCTTTCGCAAATGCCGGCCTCACGGTGCCTTCTGTGAAAGAGGTCTTCGCGCAGATGGCCATCGAGAAATCCCGCGCGGAAAAGCTGCTGCACATTTTGCTTCGCGAAAGAGTGCTGGTTCGCGTTTCGCAAGAGCTCATTTTTCACGCCACCGCCCTGGATCGCCTGGCCGCGCTTTTGAAGAACTATAAAAAGGCGAACGGCGGGCGAATCGGGGTGCCCGCCTTCAAGGAACTCACTGGCATCACCCGAAAATACGCCATACCGTTGCTCGAATACCTCGATCGGCAGCGCTTGACGCGCCGGGCAGGGGACGAGCGTGTTATAATTTAGAATGCTGAGGATAGCCGGTGTCCACGGTCCAAGGAGTGGCACGCCAGGTTTTCGTTGGCGCGTGGAGGAGACAACATGGAATTCCCAATGCACTGGCTGGTTATTCTGGTCGTCGTGCTCATTCTATTCGGCGGACGCAAGATTCCGGAATTAATGCGGGGACTAGGCGAAGGTGTTCGCGGTTTCAAGGAAGGCATGAGCGGAGCGAATCAACCGCAACCACCGGCACCGCCGGCGCAAAGTTCGACCGAAAAACCCGCAGAAGAGAAGAAGTAGTCACCTCCGTTACAATTTGAGTGGCTTGGTATGGGCGGCCCGTGCGGCCGCCCATTTTCTTTTGACGACAATCTGTCGGTGGGCTGCGGAAACCCTACGCCTGTACGCGATCCAAATTTGTGTCCAAACAGTAAGCATGCCCCTGCTACATACGCGACAAATCTGCCCTTCTGACCAGTAGCGCCTCCACAACTTCTTCTCCAGACTCGTGTATTACAGGGTGTCCCTAGAATTCGAGTGGAATCAAAAAAGGAGATTAGGTCATGAGCAATAAGTTCTCGAAGTGGACGATAGTGCCTGCAGCGGTGCTGCTGCTCGGCACGGTGGCGCTGGCGCAGGACCCATCTTCCAGCGGGTCGAGCAACAGCTCCGGAAGTTCTGCCTCGCAGGGCTCCAGCACCCCGAGCACGACACCGGCACAAAAGCCCACGATTCCGCAGCGCAAGGAAAATCAGCAGGACCGCATCGCGCAAGGCGTGAAGAGCGGCCAGCTGACCGCGGGTGAAACCTCCAAGCTCGAAACGAAAGAAGCGGCTATCAATGGCGAAACTCGCGCGGACCGCGCCGCCAACGGCGGAAAGCTGACGCAAGCCGAAAAGCAGCAGGTCAACAAGCAGCAGAATCAGATGTCCAAGCAGATTTATCAGGACAAGCACAACGCCAATACCGCGCATTACGGCAACAATCAGGTGGGGCAGCGCCGCGAAAATCAGCAGGACCGCATTGCTCAGGGCGTCAAGAGCGGCCAATTGACTGCCGGCGAAACCGCCAAGCTCGAGAACCAGCAGAAAGGCATCAACCAGCAAGTGAAAGCGGATCGTTCCGCGAACGGCGGCAAGCTCACAACCGGCGAGAAGCAACAGGTCAACAAGGAACAGAACGCCGCTTCCAAGAATATCTACAACAAGAAGCACAACGCCAACACGCAACCCAAGGCCAAGTAGCAGAATTCAAATTCGTAGATTCAAAGTAAAGCGCCTCGGCCTGGCCGGGGCGCTTTTTTTGACGGCGTGGAGAAACTGCAGGGTTCGCAACAGAAGATATCACGCTGGTGAAACGCCAGCGCTAGCGCCGCACTACATCGGTTCGTTCTCCGTCCAGCCCAACTCTCGTAGGGCCGCAAGAAGATGCTCTAGGGGCAGCCCGACCACGTTGTAGTAGCAGCCCTCGATGCGCGGGATGTAGCGGCTGGCACGTCCTTGAATCGCATAGGCGCCGGCCTTGTCGTAGGGCTCTTCGGTAGCAAGGTATCGGGAAATATCGTCCGCTGTGAGTTGAGAAAAGTGTACCAGCGTGGTTTCCACGAAACGCAAGCGCTCCGCATCCGGCAGGCGAATCAGCGATACGCCCGTATGCACGGAGTGGGTGCGCCCGGAAAGTTGTTCCAGCATGTGGCGCGCATCCTCGGTGGAACGCGGCTTGCCCAGAACCTGGCCATCGAGAACCACAACCGTGTCCGCGGCAATCACAATCGCCGGACCCACGGCGCGCGCGGCCACCAGATCCGCTTTGACGTCGGCCAACCGCTGAACGAGTGCTTGCGGCGCTTCACCCGGGTAGGGCGTCTCATCCACGGCCGAAGAAACCACGGTGAACGACACACCTGCATCGCGAAGGATTTCCGCGCGCCGCGGTGAAGTAGACGCCAGAATAAGCTTCATCAAGCCCACCTAGCGGGAAGAATACTACAGCGAGCGCGCACTGGCAGCCTGAGCTTTGGCGCAAAGAAACGTGGCTCAAATAACCACGGATTCTTGATATTCTCCGTAGACTTGGCGCATGGCGTCGGATATTTCGCCGACTGTGGCGTAGGCTTCGACGGCGGCGAGAATAACCGGCAACAGATTCTCCGACGTTCTCGCGCACCGCTGGAGTTCTGCGAGCGCCGCTTTAGCCTTCGGAGTATCGCGTTTCGCGCGCAGGGCCTGCAGCCGCGCCACTTGCGCGCGCTCGATTTCCGCATCAATACGCAGCGTGGGAATTTGGTGATGGCCGTCGGTCACAAAGTCGTTCACGCCCACAACGATGTTTTCCTTGGTTTCCACGCCGCGCTGGTATTCGTAGGCCGCGCGCTGAATTTCCGTCTGCACGAAGCCCGATTCGATGGCCTTGATCATCCCACCCATGGCATCAATCTTGGAGAGGTATTCCTGTGCGCGCGATTCGATCTCGCCGGTGAGCGATTCGAAAGCGTAGGAGCCGGCCACAGGATCGATCGTGTTGGCGACGCCGGTTTCGTTGGCGATGATCTGCTGCGTCCGCAACGCTATCAGCGCCGATTCTTCTGTGGGCAGCGCCAGCGCTTCATCCATCGAATTGGTATGCAACGATTGGCAACCGCCGAGGACCGCGGCCAGCGCCTGGATGGCCACGCGCACGATGTTGTTCTCGGGTTGCTGCGCGGTGAGGGACGACCCGGCGGTTTGCGCGTGAAATCTCAGCAGCAATGAGCGCGGATCCTTTGCCTGGAAACGCTCGCGCATGATTTTGGCCCATAGCCGCCGCGCCGCGCGGTACTTGGCTATTTCTTCCAGCAGATCGCTGTGCGCGTTGAAGAAAAACGAAAGTTGCGGCGCAAATTCGTCGATTTGCAGGCCCGCGTCGAGCGCCGCCTGCACATACGCGATGCCGTCGGCAAGCGTGAAGGCTACTTCCTGGACCGCCGTCGAGCCCGCTTCTCGAATGTGGTAGCCGGAAATGGAAATGGTATTCCACTTCGGGAGGGTGGCGCGGCACCATGCAAAAATGTCGGTAACGATGCGCATCGCCGGACGCACCGGATAAATGTAAGTGCCGCGCGCGATGTACTCCTTCAGGATGTCGTTCTGAATCGTGCCGGAGATCTTCGCGAGGCTGGCGCCCTGTTTCTTGGCCACGGCAACATAAAGGCACAGCAAGATCGCCGCTGTCGCATTGATGGTCATGGAGGTGGAGACTTTATCGAGCGGGATCTGATCGAAAAGCGCTTCCATGTCTTCCAGCGAATCAATCGCCACGCCGACCTTGCCGACCTCGCCGAGTGCCAGCGGGTGATCGGAATCCATGCCGATCTGCGTGGGAAGATCGAACGCCACAGAGAGCCCCATCTGCCCTTTGCTCAGGAGATAGCGGTAACGCTTGTTCGACTCGACGGCGCTGCCGAAGCCCGCGTATTGCCGCATCGTCCAAAATCGCCCGCGATACATGCTGGGATAGATTCCGCGGGTGTACGGGAATTCACCGGGGAAGCCGAGGGCCTGCTCCGGATCCCACTGCTCGAGAGATTCCGAAGTGTACAAACGCTCCAGGGGCAAGCCCGAGAGTGTGGTGAAGCGCGGTTTGCGTTCCTTGGGTGTATCGGATTTAGCCTTGCCGTCAGACATCAAAGAGACCTGCTTCCGGAGCGAACCTGCCACACGGAGATTTAGCGGCTGCGAGTGCACAGTCGCGACGCACTACAATTGCCGGGCGCGGCGAAACGCCCCGACGGCAAAGGCGATGAACATCGCGGCGACGCCAATCGATACTCCTATGAGCCAGTGGGCGACGTCGCGGGTCCACGCGCGGAACGCCAAATTCAGCCAGCCCAGTGCCAATACCGCAAACGTCGCGCCTACCATCTCGTGAAACAACTGCCTGAAAGTCCGCCATAATCGGTGAAATCCGCGAGGTTCCTCCGGGCGAGTGACCCTTTCCCCAGCCGTGGGCATACTTGCCATCTTAGCGCAGATTGCCGCGATCAGCCGACCGGACCCCGTCCCAAAGTACAGTTTCGCGCCTGTGAATAGATTGAAGACAACGTCAAAAGGGCATCTTGTGTCGAATCGGGTGTAGGCCTAGAATCAGCTCAGGAGTACTGGGGGAGCCACCCTTGCAACTTGACGATCATCTCAAGAATCTGCTGCGCGAGCTGGGTCATGCCATCAACGACACGGTTTCGGAATCAGACCGCATTACGGGCGCAATCGCCGGTGTGCGCGCGCATGGCTACGACATCGTCCTGAAACTTGATGCCACCATCGGCCTGGCAAAACGTGATGGCAGCAACGCGGAAGGGCCAGGTATGAGCACACAAGACCGCCGTTTCCTGGAATCCCTGCGCATACAGGTGGACCAGGATTCCATGGAGCAGGAGCCGGAGAAACGACCTGCCTCGCGGCTCACCATGACTCCCCAGGATGTACGGTTCCTGAAATCCCTGCGCATTGCTACGGACGACATCGAATGAAGCGTGTTCTCCAATTCGCGGGCATCGGCGCGCTGGCCTTGTTAGTGACCGGCACGTTCGGCGTTTCGAAAGCTGCGGCGCAGGTACCGGTGGTCGCGCCGATCATTGTGGACGAGGCGGCGCCCATTATTGTCAACGCGGTCAAGCCTAAGCCCAAAGCGACAGGGCTGGTAAAGTTCCAGGGCTTTGTGATGCACGCGAACATTGCCCAGGTCACTGTGCGGGCCAAGGACAACGAACAGGCGATTCAGAGTTTTCCGCTCGGCGAAAAGGCTTCTGCGAAAATGCAGCAAATCGTCGATAAAGGTGGCTATCAGTACGGCGACAAGATCACCATCTATTACGACCCGCAGTCTCTCAAGGCTATCAAGTTCAAGGGTAAACCCTCGCCGCCCATCTAAAGGAAGCGAGCCATGCTACGCTTTCCTGCCGTCGCTGGGAAATTTTATCCTGCCCATCCCAGGGAACTCATCTCCCTGATCGCAAAATTCACACACAAGAAATCTGAGGTTGAGCCGGTGCATGTGCGCGCGTGCCTCGTGCCCCATGCCGGGTACGTCTATTCCGGAGATGTCGCCGGCGCCGTGTTTTCCAACATTTTCCTGCCAAAGACGATTCTGCTCCTTGGCGTGCGGCATTACCCGCGCGGAGAAGCGCTGGCCATCCTCTCCGAAGGCTCCTGGCGGACCCCGTTGGGAGATGCCGCCATCGATTCTTCGCTGGCGCAGCGCCTGCGCGCAGCCTGCCCGGCTTTGCGCGAAGACCGCGTCGCCCACAGCCAGGAACACTCGCTGGAAGTGCAGTTGCCTTTCCTACAGGAACTCGATCCCGGATTCTCCTTTGTGCCGGTGGTGCTCGGCACGATACGCTTCGATCAACTTATCGAGGTGGGAGAAGGAATCGCCGGCGTTCTGAGCGAAAGCGAGAAGGAGATTCTCGTGGTCACCTCCTCGGACATGAATCACTACGAAGACGATGCAACGACGCGCAGCAAAGACCGCCAAGCCATCGACCGCCTGCTGCAGCTCGATGCCAAAGGGCTCTATCAGGTATGCCGGGATGAGGAGATCTCCATGTGCGGACTTGGCCCCGCCGTTGCCATGCTCACGGCGATGCAACGCCTCGGCGCAAAAAAAGCGGAACTCGTGCGCTATGCCACTTCCGGAGATGCCACAGGTGATCGCGACGCCGTGGTTGGCTACGCGGGTATGACGTTTGGCTAACGCGCAGGCAGAGGACTCTGCACGTTCTTCAGATGAGGAATGATGGTGGTACTGGGGCGCGGTGAAGCACGCCACAAAGCTGCGCGATTTCCAAAGCGATTAGCGTGGATGCCCGCCCCCGCCTCCGCCTCCCGAGGGATGCGACCCGGAGGAAGAAGAGCTCGACGACCCAGAGGAACCTCCAGAGCCGCGGCCGCCTCCCCAAGCCCCTCCACCGGAAGAACCGGAACTCGACCGTGAGGAACTACCCCCCGAAGTGTGCGCTGGCGGTGGTGTCACAGTCGGACGCGAGGGGAGAGAAGCTCGCGGCACAGCCGGATTTGAGGAGGTATTCGCCGGCTGATTCATCCTTGCATTCGGCGGCAAATCTTTCCCCATTGTCGCCGTGGGCGTCTTGACCTCGTTTGAAGCTATCGCCCCGTTTGCGCGGACTGGCGGATTGTTCACGTTCACGAAACGATGTTCCTTTGGATCGTAGGTGATCGACGATCCAACCACCGGCGTCGCGGCCCGGCCTGTCGTATTCCCCACATACATGGTACGCGACACCCGCGGCGGCGCCGCGCTGGCGACGCCCCCCCCCGTGAAAGTTTCCCTCGGCGCCTGCTTCATCACCGCCCATTTATCTGTGCCCGTTAATGCCAGAGGCTGTCCTATCCCGCGCCCTTGTACCGTGTACACGCCTTGCCCCAAGTTCACTGGTGTCTTGCCGTTCTTGTCCAAGGGATGCAGCGGCACAATGCCCGTCTTTAAGCCGGAGTGTACCCACACTGCGGTCGCCGGGCGCCAGCGCAGCGGGCGGCCGTAGCCGTAGCCAAACCCTACTGGATTCCAGCACCAGCCGTACGTCGGCGAAGAGATCCAGCCACCATAGTGATACGGCAGCCAGCCCCATTGTGCGGACCCGACGAACGTCCAGCCAAAGACAGGATCGAGATACCAATCGCCGAACGAGAATGGAGACCAACCCAAGCCGGCTCCAAACGGCCGCCAGCAACTGCCATAGCCACCCATGGAAAACCACGAACCAAAGGTGTACAGATCCGAAAAACCCGCAGTGTACGTGGGCGACACATACTGGGCGGAAGAATTCAAAGCCGCGACTTCACTCTCGACGCGCCCTGAAACCCAGTGGTCAAAATCGTCGTTCTCCGCGGCGCTCCCGATGACCGTATCGCCAGCGTCCCCCGCGTGAACTGAAAGAGATTGGCCCTTTTCCAGCGGCGTGGACTTATCCTTCCGCAGCACCGCAGCGTTACCGCGCTCCACCTTCACCGTGCTGCCATCGTCAAAATTGTCGATCCGGAACGTGGTCCGGCCATTGGCCTCCACGGTAAAGTCGCCGCCGGTCACGCTGAAGTAGTCGCCGCTTGCCGGACTGACATAAAATGAGGCGCTTCCCTGCCGCAGAACCAGCCGCGTGATCCGCCCACCGTCATGCAACGACAGATCGTAAAACTCCAGCACCGTGTTCCCGCTCAGGAAAGCCATCGCGCCACTCTCAAATTCCACCTCGACGCGTCCGTTGCCGGTGGCCAGGACGTAACCTTCGCGGAGTGGAAGGTTTAGCACCGCCTGTTCCCAGGTCGCATTGCCTTCGGCGAGAGGATCGTCGTGGAAACTCCGAGCGTACCGGACATCGCCCTGAGTCAAGCTCAGCCGCACGATGCGCGCGTGACTTGCATCCGCCAATGCGACCGAAGGCATCACCACGCATACGGCCAAGAGCAGCAGGCCTATGAAGCATATAAAGCGTTTCATGGGAAACCTCGTTGGGGGCGCATCCCTCTGTCTATTAGACGATAGCGCAAGTTGGTGCGTTGCGATAAAGGAATATGGACCAGTGTCCTTTAAGACCGGAAGTGTCCGATTATCAGGCGTTTCTGACGCAAAGAACAGGGGCTACCTGGCTGATTACTTGCTCCGACGTTGGACCGGGAATGAAGTATGCACTCACGGTCACCTGTTTGACGATAAAGGAGTTACTAGTTTTCATGCCTGTTCAAATCGGTCAACCGCGGGCGCTGTTCTTTCCACACCGGCAACTCCTTCTGGGAACGTCTCAGACAATCCAGGAGGCGAGCTCGAAGCAGTGAATCTCCGCCCGCTCCAAGGGTCCACACAACTTGCGCATGGGGCAATCTGCTATCATTTTGCGGCCATGCCAAAAATCGCATCGCGCGTTTCACAATTGACGGGCGAAGGTGCGCTGGCGGTTTTCACCCGCGCGAAAGAACTCGAAAAACAAGGCCGGTCCATCATTCATCTGGAGCTTGGCGAGCCAGACTTTCACCCCGCCGCCCCGGTAGTAGATGCGGTGAGAGCGGCCGTCGCGTCCGGGCGCGATCGCTACGTTTCGACGCGCGGGCTTCCTGAACTGCGCGCGGCCATCGCCGCTTATCTGCAGCGCACGCGCAAACTGAACATCGCCGCTGAGCAGGTTCTGGTTGCGCCGGGCTGCAAAATGGCCTTGGCGCTGGCAATGATGGCTTTGATCGAGCCTGGCGACGAAGTCCTCTACCCAGACCCGAGCTTTCCCATCTATCCCTCGTTCACACGAGGCCTGGCCGCAAAGCCCGTTTCCTATTCGCTCTTGGAGAAAAACAAATTCCAGCCGGACATCGCGGAAATCGCGGCCAGGATCTCGCCGAAGACACGCATGCTTATCTTCAATTCGCCGAACAATCCCACGGGCACGGTATTCAGCGACGCAGCAATTGCTCAGCTTGCCGAGCTTGCCCAAAAGCACGACCTCTGGGTTCTGGCTGATGAAATCTATGCGCGGATACTTTTCACCGGCGATTACAAATCCATCTGGGCGCTTCCGGGAATGGCCGAGCGCACCGTCATCATTGATGGTTTCTCGAAATCATTTGCCATGACGGGCTGGCGACTGGGTTATGCCGTGGCGCAAAAGGACGTAGTCGACGCGCTAGACATGCTCGTGCTCAACACCTTCACCTGCACCGCGGAATTTTCCCAGGTGGCCGCGATCGAAGCGCTCAGCGATTCCACGCACGCTGTTCCTGCGATGGTCTCCGAATATCGCAAGCGCCGCGACATTTTTGTCGAGAAGTTGAATAAGATCCCTGGATTCCGTTGCCAAATCCCGGACGGCGCCTTCTATGCCTGGGTGAATATCGAAGACACCGGAATGACCGCGGAAGCCGTGCAGAAACTCTTGCTGGAGGAAGCCGGCGTCGCAGCGATTGCCGGCGCGGCGTTCGGCGCCGAGGGCAAGAATTACTTGCGCTTTTCGCTGGTCAGCGCTACCCATTTACTGGAAGACGCACTGGAGCGTATTCAGCGCGTATCATTGCATTGGCGCGCTACTACCTACACGGCGACGCGCCCTTAGGGAGAACTGAAGCTATGAGCCACTCCTCCGGACTCAAGTACATCCCGTGGAGCCAAGTAGAACGTGAATCGCTCAACGACAAGATCGACCGGGAAATGATCCACGGCGAAAAGTTGATGCTGGCGCGCGTATTCATGAAAAAAGGCGCGCATGTGCCGGAGCACCAACACCACAACGAGCAGGTCACCTACATCCTGGAAGGCGCGCTGAAATTTGCGATCGATGGAAAAGAAATTGTGGTGCACGCCGGAGAAGTGCTCTGCATTCCTTCCAACATGCCCCACGAAGCCTGGGCGCTGGAAGATACCGTGGATTTGGATGTGTTCACGCCGCCGCGCGAGGATTGGCTCAACAAAACCGACGATTACCTGCGTCACGAGCGCTAATCGTTAGTAGACCCCGTGGTTGGAGCCCTCGGCCACGACCTTGCCATCGATTACGGACAAGGTGTAGTCGTCTCCCTCGCCTTTCCACTTCGCGACATCGAACGTCATTCCCTTTGTCGCGCGGCGGGCGGCGATTCCCTTGAATTGCAGCGGAGTTTTTCTCCGGCAAACCTCCGGGTGATTCTTCGTCTCCAGAAAATAAGCAGGGCCGCCCACCACCTGGACCTGTCCATCGGGCTCAATCAGCACGGCTGCGTTTTCTTCCACGGCGATGGCGCGCACTTGATCCGCCCAGCCGTCCTGCAGGATGCGCGCCATGAAGACCAGCAGGCGTCCCAGGCGGTCGCGCTTCACGAAATGCGTATCGGTGATGGTTCCGGCCAGCAAGGGGATGCGCAGAAAATCGCGGGAGATCGTGACTTTGTTGCCGTAAGGATCGGCAAGCGCTTCCGGCGAGTAAATCGTGTCAATCATGGAAGCAAACGAAAACTCTCCCAGAATCGCCAGCCCCGCGCTGGAGCCGCCCATGGGCTTTCCCGCGGCGATATGGCGGTTGAGGGCGTCCTGCACGGGCGTGTCCTGCCAAAAGCGCACGTAATCCGATTGGTCGCCCCCGGCAAAAAAGATGACCTCCGCTTTCCCGATGATGTCCACGACTTTCTTATCGTCGGAATCTTCGCGGTCGGTGAATACGATCGTGCCCACCGAATTGAGCGGGCAAAGCGCGGCAATCTCTCCATTTACCTTGCGCGCGTAATCGTCCTCCGTGTTTGCGCGCAGGATCAGGAAGTCGCCCCCGTTGGCGCGCTCGCACAGGAAACGGAAGGCGGGCTCCAGCTTGCCGCCGCCGCCCATCAACGCAAAGCCTCCACGCGGCTGGACGACCTTATCCGCTTCCCTGCCGGTTCGGAAATATTTCCACTTGGCGGGCGCGACGCTTGGGAGCAGAAGAGAAAAGCAGGAAAGAAGAGCGAAGAATAGAATTCGATGGCGGTGCGTCATAGTCAGTTTGTGATTCGCTTGCTCTCTCAACTTGTTTCCTGCAGGCCGTCAAGAAAAGGTTCACGGCCGCAGTCGCACGTTGACGGTGGTCTGCAAGCGGAGAGTCTTCTATCTGCTCGCGGGCGGGAGATAATCCCGCTGATACTTCGCGATGTTCACCTTTTGCCACTCGCCGCGCATGATGCCTGCGCGGATCTGCTCCGGCTTCATTCCCCGGCGCGTCTGCTCGTAGGAATAGAACGCTTCCTTCATGCAGATGTCGCAGCCCGAGCCATGCCTGCTTACAAAACAGTCAAGCAGGCTGCCGTGCCCCTGGCTGCGGTCGCAGTGACAATAGCAAGGCTCCTGATAGAGCACTTTTTTCACGCGCGCCGCCACCACATAGGCGTTGAAAATCAGCTTGTCGCTGAACAAGGACGGCTCCATCGTTGGCGGCAACTCGCCCTGCGGAGGCTGCGCGTGGAACGCCGGCACGGGTTCATCGGTGGAGGCGTGCTGCATCCCAGGCATCGGCGGGGCTTGAGATGAAGCAAATTGCGGAGCCCACAGCAGGGCCGCAGCGGCCAGCAAAAGCGCGCTACACGTCAGAAACTTGGCAAAATGTCGCATGGAACCCCTCTCTCCGGCTGAGACGCTGCATTCCCACTGTACGTGGGCCAGCGGCGGAATTCCAGTTGCGTGCCTCATCGGGCAATGGTTTCGCGCCTTTCGTTCCGCCCCTCTCCACCTCCGTCATCTCAATTCCGCTCTCGTCCCGGTGTACACCGGGGTTCGGATAGAAGAATTATGGACCTTTGACAGGCCGTATCGAGGGTTGGCGGAGCGATCCGCAGTAAGCTGATTCACCGTGAGAGTTACAGAGCTTCGGTTCTCCACCAACTCTAACCATCACGCAGTGGAAAAACACTGCCAGGACATTTTGTGTCTTGACAACGCCTTCGCTCTTATCGCGGGGCACCCAGTTCCTCCTATGCCCATTGCGCCCGGGCCACCCGCCTGGGGATGTGTTATGCGAACTCCGGGGAATCGGCCGACAAACCACGCTGCGCATACGATGCGCGTTCCGCGAGATGCTTTTCGCGCAAGTGGCGCTGGACGCGGCGGCCCCACGAACGGACGAAGGTGTAGTTCAGAGCGCCGCCGATCGCGGAGCTAGCCAGGGGCACCATGCGGCCCACCCACTTCTCCGCGCTTTCTTCACCGATGCGCACAGCCAACCGGCCCGCCAGGCGCGGCGCGAGTTTCTCCACCATCTGCTTTTCCGCGAGGTCTTTGCTGAAGTCAATTCCGGCCGCGGCGGCCGCCGCCATCCATAATTCAATGCGCTGATCGGACCCTTTTTCTTCAAAGCCATAGAGCAGGCAAAGCCGCTGGATCAAACGCAAGGTAATGACCGTCAACAGGCCGGCGTCTGGTACCAGCGTCATGATGCCACCCAGGCCAAATCCGGCTCCCTGAGCCAGAGCCAGACGCTGCGCGTCGTGGATTAGCCGCTCGGCGATGGCATCCAGTTTATCCAGGGGCACATCCTTCATCCGGCCGAAGTGGGGCACCCACAACTCGTGCTTCTGGGATAGGTACTTACGGAAGTCTTCCGGGTCGATCTCGACGGAGCGCAGGCCGCGCAACATACCAAAGCGCAGAAACCTCCCGAAGGTCCTGCCCGCCAGCGACTTGGGTAACCGTGCCATAGGCATAAGCATCCTATGCCGATTAGAGCCGGTCAAGGGACGTTACGTTGCATGCACCGGGCCAAGGGTATATTGACCTCCTCGCGGCATTAGGACCGATGTCCTACTTGACGCGGGACGCGATTTAGGTAAACTGCGCTTTTCGATATGGCGACACTCGCTCCAATCATGCCCGCCGAAATCACTACGGACCTGGAGTTTCCGCAGCGTGAGGCGGCCTTTTTCTATGGGCTATTCCTGCGCGGGCATTCCGCGGAGAGGCTGCGCCAGGATATCGAAGTGCCCCCCGCGGTGCTGGCCAAGTGGCACCGGGAAGTGGAGCGCGAGCCGCACCTCCGCGATGTGCTTGGCCGCATGGTGGAGTACCGGCGTCACGTTTTGGCCATTTTCGATACGCTGATCGGTCGCGAAGTGCAAAACCGCCGCGTGCAGTAGAACGGCCGGGTCGCGCGTCCCTCAATTTAGACCTCCACCTCTCT
>Ga0209517_10000653_pt1 | contig 57776 bp, 51 predicted proteins | sample PeaSoiMetSII2010_FD_187695 | JGI IMG/M metagenome (GOLD analysis project Ga0209517, IMG submission 187695) | Peat soil microbial communities from Weissenstadt, Germany - SII-2010 (SPAdes) (version 2) | ecosystem: Environmental > Terrestrial > Soil > Wetlands > Peat | place: Germany...
TTGCGCGGGAGCCGATGGCATTTATGATTATCTGGCCATCATGAAGTTGAAGCGCCCACAGTTGGTCCCCAACAGCTCCGTGGCCCGAATGCTCCAAACGGCCGATCAAGCCTGGGAACGCCGCGATTTCCAGCAATGCTTTGAGCAGATGGAACGCGCCAGTCGTTTGGACCCGGCCAATGCCAGGATACTGCTGATCCTGGGCCAGCGATACGGATTGCGTTACGATTATGCCGCCGCCGAACGCTGCTTTGACAAGGCTCTGCGCGTGGCCATACGGAAGACCGACGCGCTGGCGGCTGCGTGCCGGCTGTGCGCAAATTTTGTCAACCCCAAACTGCCCGAACGGTATTTTCAAAAGGCCCTGGAACAAAACAATGCGACGCCGGAAACCTTCGCCACAGTGGCGGAGTTCTACGAAGGCGTGCGGCGCGTTGAAGAGGCATCCAAATTGTTGGACCGGGCGTTGCAGTTGGATGCCAACTGTGCTTTGGCCCGCCTGACCCGCGCGCGGCTGAACCGCAACGCAGGACATCTGGAGGAAGCCGAACAGATTTTGCGCCCCATTCTGGCCACCGCGGAGCCGCAGGTCCGGATCCGGGGGTATTATGAGCTGGGCGCCATTCTGGATCGGCAAGGGCGCTACGACGAGGCGATGGCGGCGTTTTTGGAAGCCAAGGCGATTTTGCTGGCGAAGAACCAACCGTTGCTCGACCAGGCGCGCACGCATCGCCTCCTCATGAAGACGTTGTGGGCCGACTATACGGCCGAAGCCATGCAACGCTGGTTTGATCTGGGCCCGGAACTCCAACCGCTCCGGCGCCTGGCGTTCCTGGGCGGCCATCCGCGTTCGGGAACCACTTTGTTGGAACAAGTGCTGGATTCGCACCCGGACGTTGTTTCAGCCGAAGAAACGCACGTTTTTGTGGACGATGTATACATGCCGCTTCGATCCAGGCTGCCGGGAAGCCCGCCGATGTTTGCCATTCTGGAAGCCGCACAGACGGATGCCTTGCAACAGTGCCGCGCCGGATATTTCCACTCCATGGAACTGTGCTTGAGCCAACCGATTGGCGACCGGCTGCTGGTTGACAAGAATCCTCCCATAACCCTTTACCTGCCGGCCCTGATCCGGGCATTTCCCGAAATCAAAATTTTGTTTGCCTTGCGGGATCCGCGGGACGTGGTGCTGAGTTGTTTCATGCAATCCTATCTGCCGGTGACGCTTCCGACCGTATCCTATCTGAGCCTCGAAGAGACGACTGAAGGTTACACGTACTTGTGCGAGGAATGGGGGCTTTTTTCGTCCATGATGAAAAACGCCTGGCTGAAAGTGCGCTATGAAGACATGGTGGCGGATTTGGAAACAGTGTCCCGGCGCGTATTGGATTTTCTGGGAGTGTCCTGGGACCCGTCGGTACTGCGTTTTGATGAACATGCCCGGGGCAAAACAGTGCGCACTCCGACCTATGCCGACGTGACCCAGCCGGTCTATAGACGCGCCCAGGGCCGCTGGCGGAATTATCAGAAATATCTCGAACCGTGTTTGCCCAAACTGGAGCCTTTTGTAAAGGCATTGGGATATGAATGATCAAATTGGCCGAGGGACGAGAGTCGAGCGTCGAGAGCAGAAGCAGATACGATATGCGATCGGGGATTTACGAGCTTATTAACGGTGGGGCGAGCGTCCTCGCAAGCCGCAACACCTTTTGCCAAAGCCGGCTCGTCAGTAGCCTCGCCCCACCACAAATCGAATATCGTAAATCGAAAATGACAGCATGAAACGAACGCAACTGGTTTCCCAGGGCTCGATCGCCCGTATGCTGCAAGCCGCCAATGACGCGATACAGCGGCGAAACTTTCGGGAAGCGGCTGAAATCCTGGAACGCGCCAGCCGCCTGGACCCCGGCAATCCCGGCATCCTCATGCAGTCAGGGAGCGCATGCGGAAGACACTATGACTACGCGGCTGCCGAACGCTGTTTTGAAAAGGCCGTTCGCCTCGCTTCCCGGAAGGCGGAAGCGCTCGCGGCGGCAGGCCAGCTTTGCAGTGATTTCGCCAATTATGAGATGGCCGAACACTACCTGCGGCGTGCCGTGGAGCAAAACGGCGCCACGCCGGAAATGAAGGTCAGGCTGGCGGAAGTCTATGAACGGTTGCGACGCCTGCCGGAGGCTGCCGCCCTGGTGGAACGGGTTTTGCAACGGGACAATACGTTTGGGCCGGCCCTGTTTTTGCAGGCCAAATTGGACCGCCAGGCCAACCGTTTGGAGCAGGCAGAAAGCCGGCTCCGCGAGTTGGCGGCCAAATCCGAACCGTCTCTCTGCGTGCGCAGTTGGTATGAACTGGGCGGAGTGTTGGACAAGCAGAAACGTTACGACGAAGCCATGTCGGCATTCCTGGTGGCCAAGTCGCTGTTGCGTCCCCAGTCCGCCGGCCCCATCGCGCAACTGCAAACGGTTCGTGGACGTCTTAAAACGATGCAAGCCGCCCTTTCCGCCGAACTGTTCCAGCGCTGGTTTGATGGCGGCCAGGCATTGGCGCCGATTCGCCGGCTGGCCTTGCTGGGCGGCCATCCCCGCTCCGGCACGACGCTGCTGGAAAAAGTGGTGGATTCGCACCCGGACATCATCTCTGCCGAAGAAACACCCATTTTTCACGATGAGGCCTGCTCCCCCCTCACGCAAGGCATGATGGAAAATGCCTCCACGCTGTCCGTGGCCGAGTCGGCCACCGCCGACACCTTGCGCCAGTCGCGAGAACGCTATTTCGAGACCATGGGAATGTTTCTGGGCCAGCCGATTGGCAATCGGCTGTTGCTGGACAAGAACCCGTCGCTCACGTTCATGATTCCCATCCTGGTCCGTGTCTTCCCGGAAATCAAATTTCTCATCGCCTTGCGCGACCCGCGCGACGTGGTTCTAAGTTGTTTTATGCTGCCCCTGGTGCCGCTCAACCAGACCGCGGCCGCTTATTTAAGTCTGGAAAGCACCGTCGAGGAATACACCGCCTTGATGGGTGTTTGGCGGACCGTGGCGCCGCTAATGAAAAATGCCTGGCTCGAAGTGCGCTACGAGGACATGGTTAACGATTTGGAATCCGTGGCGCGACGGGCTCTCGATTTCCTCGGAGTTTCCTGGGACCCTGCCGTATTGAAATTTGACGAACACGCCCGACAAACTGTTGTCCGTTCGCCGACCTACGCGGACGTAACCAGGCCGGTTTTTAAAACGGCCATCGCCCGCTGGCGGAATTATCGGAAATATCTGGAGCCGCACCTGCCCAGGCTCGAGCCGTTCGTCAAGGCCTTTGGGTACGAATAATTTTTAACCGCAAAGAACGCATAGAACACAAAGCACTTCACCACCTCTTTTATGAAAGACATGACATCGTTGAGCGACCAAATCCGGCAGACGGCGTATGACATTCATGTTTACCATGGGCACGGTCATTTGGAGAAAGTGTATAAAAATGCGCTGGCGCATAGGCTACGGAAGGCCGGCTTGGACGTAAAGCAGCAGCATCCGCTCAAAGTGTTTGACGAGGATGGAACGCTGATTGGTGACTATCTGGCGGACCTGCTGGTGGAAGGAAAATTGATTATTGAATTGAAGACCGCCAAGGCGTTGGCTGCCGAACATGAAGCGCAAATCCTCGGCTACTTGAAATCGGCGCGCTTGGAGCACGGTTTGCTGATCAATTTCGGTTCTTACAAGTTTGAAATCCGCAAGTTCGCCTGGAATGAGAATCAATCGCGAAGAACGCAGAGAATCCCCGACTTTTAATTCTCTGCGTTCTTTGCGCTCTTTGCGGTTAAATGAAGGGAAGCAATCGAGAATGATGAACGCATGAAACGGCCACAATTAATCGCTCCCGGCTCGCTCAACCGGATGCTGCAAGAGGCAAACGAAGCCTGGGGACGCTGTGACTACCAGCAAAGTTTTGAGTTGCTGGAACGCGCCAGTCGTTTGGATCCGGCCAATACCCGGATCCTGATGCAGTTGGGCCAGTCTTACGGGCGGCGTTACGATTATGCCGCGGCCGAGCGCTGTTTTGACAAAGCGGTGCGCGTGGCGACAAGAAAAGCCGAGGCACTGGCCGCCGCGGGCCAATTATGCGCCGATTTTCCCAGCCATCATCTGGCGGAACGATACTATCGGCAGGCGTTAACGCAGAAAGACGTGCCGCCGGAAACGTTCGTCCGATTGGCCGAACTCTGCGAACGTCTGCGCCGCACCGAAGAAGCCGCCGGGCTGGTGGAGCGGGCATTGGATTTGGACGCCAACTGCGCCTTGGCCCTCCTGACCCAGGCCAGGTTAAGTCGTCAGGCCGGAAATTTGGAGGAAGCAGAAAAGATTCTTCGCCCGGTCCTGGGATCAGCGCAGCGCGAGATGCGCGTACGTGGTTACTACGAACTGGGCGCGGTTCTGGACCGCCAGAGGCGCTACGATGAAGCCATGACAGCATTGCTCGAAGCCAAAAAACCGCTGGCCCCCGATGCACCGCCACTTCTGGCAGAGATGAAGGTCGTCCGGGCACATGTGCGCCAGATGCTGGACACCCTCTCTGCCGATACAATGCGGCGTTGGTCCGAACGTGACACCGTTCTTGAGCCGCCACTCCGGCTCTCCTTATTGTGCGGCCATCCCCGTGCCGGCACAACCTTGCTCGAACAAGTGCTCGACTCGCATCCTGACATCGTCTCAGCGGAAGAAACCGAGATTTTTCAGGTTGACGCCTATCGTCTGCTGGGACGTAATCTGCCTCCGGATGCGCCCATGCTGACCCTTCTGGATGGCGCACAGGCCGGGACTTTACAGCAGGCGCGGAAATGCTATTTAACCACAATGTCATCGCTGCTCGGCCAGCCGGTCGGCGCCCGCCTGTTGATTGACAAAAATCCCTCCTACAATGTCCTGATTCCGGCGTTTGTTCGCATCTTTCCCGAAACCAGGTTCCTGGTCGCCTTGCGCGATCCCCGGGATATCTGCCTGAGCTGTTTTATGCAGGCGTACGTGCCATTGACCAGGGCCAGCGCTCCCTGCATCACCCTGGAGAACACGGTGGAACTCTACCTCTGGCTGATGGGCACATGGCAGACGCTGAAGCCGCTGCTAAAAAATCCCTGGCTCGAAGTGCGCTATGAAGACATGGTGGAAAATCTGGAACTGTCCGCGCGCAAAACTTTGGATTTCCTCGGCGTCGCCTGGAACCCGGAGGTGCTAAAGTTTCACGCACATGCCCGGCAGAAAATGGTGCGCACACCCACTTACGCTGACGTGACCCAGCCGGTGTATAAACGCGCCGTCGGCCGCTGGCGGAATTATCAGAAATATTTCGAGCCGCATCTGGAAAAGCTCGAACCACTCGTGAAGGCGTTTGGGTATGAATAGGTAGGGCGGGCAATCCCTTGCACGCCGGTTGTGGTTGGATGATGGCGGCGCGCACGGAGTGACGCGCCCTACCGGGTTTACGGATCACGGCACGCGCGGAGCGGAGCGCCCTACCGACAAATCGCGCGCCTGACTCCGAATTCACGCCAGCCTGCGGCGGAACAACATGAGCGCCGCCAAACCCAAACCGCCCAAAGCCAGCGTAGTTGGCTCAGGAATTGAAAAGAATGCGAATGGTTGCATAGTGGTCATAAAACCGGGAGGCTGAATTCCCGTGGCAAGCTCTGGTATTGTAAATGGAGCCGATTGCCCCCTCCACATCCCGGCACCCTCGGACGCCGCATAGCTCGATCCATTGTAGGCCTCCACTATGAACGTGATCGGGCCTGACGTATAACTTGGAATTTCTACAGCGCCTCCAAAGAAATATCCTGGAGCGATTCCCGACGAATACACGCTGCCCGCGCTGGGCAGCGGACCGTCAACCGTGCTGCTGAAGAAGCCGAATGGAACCGGGTACCCACCGAAGCCTGCGGTACTTGCACCGGAATTGGCTTGCGTAAGCAATGTATAGGAAAAGCCATTCAGTGAATACAGAAGGTCGGCGGTGAATTCGGAACCGACGCCAAAACCAGCTACAGTAGTCGTCCCACCATTTACCGCTTGTCCCGATGACCCGAACGTGACCGGGGCATAGAAGCGCTCAGCGCCGCTGGCGTAATTTTGGAAATAAATAGACCCTCCGGCATTCGATGTCGCCACCATGGCCAACAGGCCTGCCAATCCAAGTATTGATGCCAAGATTGCTCTTTTCATATTGATCCCCTTCCGTTTTGGTTGATTGGCGATGGGTAAAGACGGATCTTTTCTGAACACAATCATCCTATCTCATTTACTGTGATAATTCAATCACAAACCATAATTTATCGAAAAGGCATGGAGGACTGGGCCGGCCGTCGTACCTGCCAGACGGACTTTGTAACCCGATACTCCGCCTGTGTTCGGCGTCAGTGTTGAAAGCACGGAAAATTGGAGCGCATCCTGACACCGTTCTGGGTAGGGACGGCGCGTTGCGCCGTCCGCGCCGCGTCCAGCGGCGCGAGGTCGTGGAAACCCTGGATTCCCAAGTATTCCTTTCCGCCCGCTACTTCGCGGGCGGGGCCGCCGCAGCGCAGCGGCCCTACCGGCTAAGGACAGTGTCAAGATGCACGCGAAAATTGCGATATGCGATTTACCATTTACGAAGCTTGTTTGATAATGAGGGCGCGCGTAAATCGCAGATCGTAAATCGAAAATAACAACATGAATCAACCGCAACAGGTTGCTCAAGGTGCCGTGGCCAGAATGGTCCAAATGGCGGACGCAGCCTGGGAACAGCGCCATTTCCAGCCATGTTTTGAGTTGATGGAGCAGGCCAGCCGTTTGGACCCGGCCAATTTTGGGATCCTGCTAAACCTGGGCCAGCGTTATGGGTTGCGCTATGACTACGCCGCGGCTGAACGCTGCTTTGAACAAGCCGTGCGCGTGGCCAAAGATAAGACCCACGTGCTGACCGCAGCGGGCGAGTTGTCCGACTTTTTCGCCAACCCCAAACTGCCTGAGCAGTATTTTAAAAAGGCCATGGAGCAACAAGACGCGCCGGCCGGAACTTTCGCCAAAGCGGCGGAATTCTACGAACGTCTGCGGCGGATGGAAGAGGCCTCCACGTCGTTGGACCGCGCATTGCAATTGGACCCCAAGTGCGGCCTGGCCTGGCTGGCTCGCGCCCGGCTGCTTCGCCACGCGGGAAACCTGGAGGAAGCCGAAATGGTCCTTCGTCCCATTCTAACCACCGCGGAGCGGGAAGTGCGGATTCGCGGCTACTATGAACTGGGCGCCATTCTGGATCGGCAAGGACGTTACGATGAGGCCATGGCGGCCTTTCTGGAGGCCAAGAAGATATTGCTGGAGAATGCCCGGCCCATGATTGCCAATTTGCTGGCGGGCCGCGCCGTCATCAGACCACGGCGAGCCGACATCAAGGCCGAGGCCATGCAGGGCTGGTTTGACGCCAGAGCCGAACTCCAGCCATTCCACCGGTTGGCCCTTCTCGCGGGCCATGCGCGCTCGGGGACAACGCTGCTCGAACAAGTCCTGGATTCGCACCCGGACATCATCTCAGCGGAGGAAACAGAGATTTTTATGGATGACGCGTTCCTGCCTCTCCGGGCCGGTCTTCCGCCAAATATCACCATGTTCGGCGTTCTGAAACTGGCGCAGACCTCCGCCTTGAGACAATCCCGCGAACGCTATTTCCGCACGATGGAGCTGCACTTGAACCAACCCATCGGCAACAGGCTGCTGCTTGACAAGAATCCCACGGTCACCTATCGCGTTGCGGCTTTTGCCCGGATTTTCCCGGAAGCAAAGATTCTACTCATGTTGCGGGATCCGCGGGACGTGGTGATGAGTTGCTTCATGCAACCCTACCTGCACATTGAGGTAACCGGCCTGTCTTATCTCACCCTCGATCTTACCGTTGACGATTACACCTTCGTGATGGAGGCGTGGAAAGCCCACGGCCCTTTACTCAAAAACCCGTGCCTGGAAGTGCGCTACGAAGACACCGTGGCCGATTTGGAATCAGTCTCCCGGCGCGTGCTGGACTTTCTGGGCGTGTCCTGGGACGCCTCGGTGCTGAAATTTGACGAGCACGCGCGAACCAGGAAGGTGAAGTCGCCCACCTACGCCGATGTGACCCAGCCGGTCTATAAGCGCGCCCAGGGCCGCTGGCGGAATTATGAGAAATATCTGAAGCCGTATCTGCCCAAATTGGAGCCGTTCGTGAAGGCGTTTGGGTATCAATAGTTGGTTGAATGTTGAGGGTTGAGAGTTGAGGGTGACGGCTCGTCAGTAGCCTCGCCCCACCAATGGCCACAGCAGCATCATTCCGGTGTGGCGAGCGTACTCGCGAGCCGCATCTGCACCGGCTGGAACCATTTGTGAAGGCGTTTGGATACGGGTAAGGCAGTCGAGGGTCGAGGGACGAGAGTCAGAGAATTTACGATATACGATTGACGATTTACGACACCTTTCGACCAAATGGCACCGCGCGTAAATCGTATATCGTCAATCGCAAATAGTTATGCCGGCACCAATTCAATCTTCACCTTGCGTCCCAAAGCACGGGCGGCTTTGCCCAGCGTGTTCAGTGTAACCGAGGAGTTCGACGCGTCCAGCAACCGGTCCACCGCTGCGCGGCTCGTTTTCATGCGCGCGGCCATTTGCGTCTTGGTCAATTCCCTCTCTTTCAAGAGGCGATCCAATTGGAGACTCAACGCCTGTTTCAGCGCGCGTGCCTCGACTTCGCCCAGGATGCCTTGTTCTTTCAGGAAATCCCGGAAGTCACTGCCACGATGATTTCTTTTGCTCATAGGTTTTGCAGATATTGTCTTTTACGTTTCCTGGCCAAATCCAGTTCATCTGGCGGCGTCTTTTGTTGTTTCTTGATGAAACCGTGCCGCAGGACAATTTCCTGATCCACCACCGCAAATAACGTTCGCGCGATGCGTTTATCCAACCGTGAACGGACTTCCCAAACGCCGTCACCCAAATTGGCAACCAGCGGCTTCCCGACCGGCCACGCATATTGCACCGTCAGAATGTCCGTGCCGATGGCCTGGCAGTCCTCTTTAGACAATGCTTTCAGATTCCCGCACAGGCTCATTGCCCGTCTCCGTCTTGAAAAAGACGACCTTGAGCGGGCGTTCAGCCTTCATCGGTAAAACACTGTATCAGAATTGATACATGTGTCAACCGGGAAGATATTCCGGAGGAAATGAGGTCACGAGGTTCTGACGGGATTTACGATATACGATATACGATTTATGAGGCCCTTTCGATAAGGTAACGCAGCGCGTAAATCGTATATCGTCAATCGAAAATGATGGGACTCCTGGCGTCGTCCCCCACTATTTGGCAGTAGGCGCCGAGGTAACGAGGCGAGGACTCCTCACGTCGTCCCCTACTATCTTCAGTAGGCGCCGAGGTCACGAGGCCCTGGACTCCTTACGTCGTCCCCTACTTTCTTTACCGGGTTTTCCGCGAACTGCGGAACGGCAACTTTCGGTCGCCGGCCTCAGGCTGACGTTGCCGCTGGTATAACTTCCAAAACTTCGGCCAGAAATCCTCCTGCCACGGATGCAACGTGGGATAGCCGGGAACAATGGCGCCACCATAGGGCCAATCAGTAGGAGCCGAGGTCACAAGGCTGGACTCCCCACGTCGTCCCCTACCATCTTCCGTAGGAGCCGAGGTCACGAGGCTGGACTCCTTACGTCGTCCCCTACCATCTTCTGTAGGAGCCGAGGTCACGAGGCTGGACTCCCCACGTCGTCCCCTGCCATCTTCCGTAGGAGCCGAGGTCACGAGGCTGGACTCCTTACGTCGTCCCCTACTATCCCCTGCGGCGATCAATCCAGCCCGAACGGGATTGGCCAGGATGTAAAAACAGATCCTCGCAAAGGCATCGTGCTTCCTTTCCTCATCACTCAAGACGTGGTCGTGCGCCTGCGGCTGAAATTTGTGCGGCGCCAAGCGCGGTTCCAGGTGCGTCCGTAAAAATGACATGGCGTTTCGCTGGTCCGTGTCGCACCGCAGTCCCAGCCACAGCAGATGAATGTGGTCGGGCATCAGACAGTAAGCCGGGCACAGCAACCCTTCCCGCGCGGCGGCGTGGAGCAACAGCTCACGGAATCCGCAGTGAAAGGCGGCATTCAACCAGCCGGTGGCCCGGTCAAATACCGTCAGGGTCCAGTGAACCGCGGCGTCGCCCCGATAAAATTCCGGGTCCAGGCGGGGAAGATGACCCGGATGTTTAGTAGGGGACGACGTAAGGAGTCCAGGCCTTGACGTGTCCAGTCTCTCCTCACGCCTCGTTACCTCGGCGCCTACTGGCCGCGGGGTACCAGTAGGGGACGACGTGAGGAGTCCGGGTCTGGGGATTTCCTGGTCCTCATTCACGAGGCCGATATAGCAGAGACTCGTTACCTCGTCTCCTACTATTTTCAGTGGGAGCCGAGGTGACGAGGCTGGGACTCCTCACGTCGTCCCCTACTATTTTGGGAGGCAGTAGGCGCCGAGGTAACGAGACGGGGCAAGGGACTCCTTACGTCGTCCCCTACTATTTTCGGTAGGAGCCGAGGTAACGAGGCTCGGACTCCTTACGTCGTCCCCTACTGAGATAACGAAAAATAAAAAAACCCGCTCTCCCGAAGGAGAGCGGGGATGAAAAAAACAATCGCTTGTGGCGTGCTTAGACTTGCTTGCGGCGGAACGCCATCAGCGCGGCCAAGCCCAAACCAGCCAACGCAATCGTTGTCGGTTCAGGAACGCTGGTGACTGTAAATCCCCCCATACCGACCAAATATCCCGTCGGGGTCGTTCCCGTGGCAATCGAAGCCAACACGAATGGAGCCGATTGGCCTCTCCACAGACCGGCACCGGTCGAGCTGGCAAAGTCTGAGCCATTATAGGCTTCAACGATGAATGCGATCGTGCCTGAGCTATATGCCGGAATCTTGATCCCAGCGCCAAGGAAATATCCCGCGTTGCCACCGGCCGGTGGTGCTGTAATTGCAGCATCCAACCCGCTGCCATAAGCGAACGCTGCCGGGTAACCGAAAGCGCCCTGTGCAGTTGCGCCAGAATTGACAAATGTAAGCGCCGTATAGGTTCCGGTGTTACCAACTGAGTACAGAAGGGCGGCAGTGAATTCCTTACCGACGCCGTGACCGGCTACGGAGGGACCAACGCCACCGGTTACAGGATTTGCCGATGACGCGAACGTGACCGGAGCGTTTATTTGAATGGAATTAAGAGCACTGGTGTAGTTCTGGAAATAAACGTTCCCTTGAGCATGGGATGTTGCCACCATGGCCACAGAGCCCGCGATTCCGAGTACTGATGCTACGATTGTTCTTTTCATATTATGTTATTGTTGTTCAGGTTGATTGTTATTTTCGGTAAATTTTTTGTTAGTTTATGGCAGTGACTGCACCCATGGATAGGTAGCACCGAGCGGCTGGACAAAGAAACCTTCGCCAGGCGTTACAGCCGGATTAGGCGAAAAGCTTGACGCAGTTTTGGTGCAACTTTGGTAACCTGAGCCTGTCCACACCAAAGCGTGACTTCCGGTTGGTATATGAAGATTCATATTGGTTCCACCCAACGTGTCCGAGAAGGGAACGGGTGAGCCTACCAAGGTGTAAGCACTGCCACCCGCCACGTTGTTGGTCACACTTCCGCTTGGAGGACAGATCACGTTGCCGACAAAAGTATTCGTTACAGGATTGGCTCCAAGAGGCTGGATGAAGAACCCTGCTCCCGGGGCAATCGTTGGATTCGGAGAAAAACTGCCTGCGGTCTTAGTACAACTTGTAAAACCTGACCCAGTCCACACCAAGGCATGGGAGCCAGTTGGTTCTGTGACAAGGCTTGCCAAGGTGTTTGAACCGTTATCCAAGGGATTAGCCAGCAAGCTGTAAGCACTACCACCGGGTGACACAACAGTGACATAACCAACGATGTTGGCTGAATAGACCTGTGCGTTTGAGGAGACAAGACCGGCAACGAGTGCAGCTGCAGCGGTCAATAGTATTTTAGTTCTCATATTCTGTTTCTGTTTTAGTTTTACCGTGTGTGTCACCAATATCTCAGAATGCAAGGGGGGTGTCAACGATTTTTTGAGATTTTTTGAACGATTTTGAGGGTGACGGGTGACGGGTGACGTGTGACTAGAACTGATTGGCTATCAACGACTTGTGCTATAATCGTCTCACGCGTCAGAGGTCACATGTCACCGGGGAAAAGAGGAAAAAGCGCTTTGTAACCAGTTTGTAACCAGTTTTAAAGGAGTTGAGGGTTGAGAGTTGAGGGTTGAGAGAAAGGGAAAAAGTCCAGGAATGTCGCTAATGTGCGCTAATTATTAAGATTAATACAGGGTCATTGCCGCCAAAAGGCGCCCGTCTGCGTCAGCTCCCGTCTTCACTGCGTTACGCCGCGGCGAGTCGAGGCGGCAAGGAGGGCGGTAGTCAGCAGTCAGTGGTCAGTAGTTGGTAGTCAGTAGTCAGTAGTTTTTAGCGGTTACCCGTCACATTTCAAAGGCGGAAGCGGAGGGCTGAATTGAACCATTTTTAACGCGAAGACGCCAGGACGCAACGAGGTGAAGGAATGCGGGGAAGATGAGAATCGGCAGTATCCTGATTTGTAGGCGACGAGGTAACGAGTCGCACTCCTTACGTCGTGCCCTACCTTCAAATCAGGACATTACCTTAGATTCGCTTGACGGGCCGTATTCGTCGTGGTGTATTAATGTTATGAAATTGGGTGGATTGATATTAGCCCTTGGAACGCTCGCTTCAACGATTCTCCCGACGGAATCGGCGCGGTCGGCCACGATACGGGATGACGAGCCGGACAGCAGTTATCTGGCGCTGGCCGCCAGTCCGCAATACGCCCCGGTGGGGACGTTTGTCAACAGTTGGGGCTATACCGGCTGCGCCACGCTGATTGCGCCGGATTGGGTGCTGACGGCCGCGCATGTTCTGACCGCCGCCACTTCCGGCACTTTCACCATTAACGGAATGTCCTACGGCTCGACCCAGCTCATCAGCAATCCGGGCTGGAATGGCACTGCGTTCAACGGTTACGATTTCGGACTGGTGCAACTGAGCACGCCGGTTTCGGGCATTACGCCCGCAACGCTCTACACGGGGTCTGCGGATTTGGGAGAAGACCTGACCGGGACGTATGTTGGATTCGGTTTTACCGGAACGGGCCTGACGGGGTGGCAATCAGGCACCGCCGGTCAGATGCGCGCTTTTCAAAATGTCCTGGATGGAGACGTAGGCAATCCTTCGCTGGTGTTGTGCAGCGATTTTGACAATCCCGCCGGCACGGCGAACACGTTTGGCAGCGCGACGCCCTTGACGCTGGAAGGCTGCGTGGCGCCGGGCGACAGCGGCGGCGGCGTGTTTATCACGGTTGACTCGCAAACGTATCTGGAAGGCGTGATCTCCTTTGTGGCCGCCACCCATGCCAGCGCCGGCAATGCGAATTCCGTTTACGGCGACGTCAGCGGGTCCGGGAGAGTCTCGGCATTGGTTCCCTGGATAGACAGCATCACCGGAATTCCTGAGCCAACGACATCGGCGCTGCTGGCCGGCGCGGGTCTCGCCATGCTTTTGGGCTGGCGACGACGGCCAATTCCCTGAGCAGCACACCCCGGTCATCATCGCGCTCCGCAGCGCGGCAACGGTTCCGGAAACCACTGGTGGCCTGGGGTTGCGCCGATATATTTTCCAAAAATTGACGTCATCGGCGTTTGACCTTTTAACCGCGGGTTACACGGATTTTTGACGCGAAGAGGGGAAGTCCGCGTAAAAGGCTGGCGCCTCACGCGGCGGGCCCCGTAAAAGGCGGATGCCTCACGCGGCGGGGCCAACCACGGAATTCAACCACGGATGAACACAGATGAACACGGATGAACGCGGATTTTTAGACACGAATTGCACGAATTTTCACGGATAAAGCCGCAAAGCGGCACAAAAGGCACAAGGGCGGAAAGAAAAAGGTTGAAGGCTGAAGGCGGTGAAGGGAATGGGTGCAGGGTACAGTCAGAACATAGGTAACACTGTTCGGTTCACAGGTCGCCGCCGTGATTTCAAGCTGCCAAACCAAGCATACGGGCGCAAACGGTTTCAATCGCCACAAAGTTCTCTTTCGGAAAAGCGGCAATACGCCGAATGATTTTTGCGTTGTCCACCCCGGCGATGCCCAGCACATTCACCACCGATTCCTGTTTGAGCCACGCGGGCTTGGGAAAGTGAACTTCACATTCCCCGCCACGAATCTCCGTGGTCATGGGAACCACGACGGACATGGCGCGTTCGGCATCGGGGCGGCGCACGGAAACAACCACACACGGTCTGATTTTGGCGGCCATACCCAAATCCACGATCACGACGTCGCCGCGATCAAATTTGGTCATAATCAATTTCGGGCGCGGGTCCGAGTTTGTTCCACGTATCGGCCACAATAGCTTCCCAGGCACGCGCCGGAGTTTTCACCCTGGGCGCGGGCATGACCCACCAGCCGCCCTTTTGGGCGGTGACCAGGTATTGCTGTCCTTTCCGGGTACCGCGTATGGAAACCCGGCCCTTGTCGTCGGCTTTGACCAGCGTGGTTTGCATGTGGGAAAGTTCCCACGGCGCAGGGTGGGTGTCAAGCCAGAGAGCGGCGGGCCCCGTAAAAGGCGGGCGCCTCACGCGGTGGGCCCCGTAAATGGACTGGTTTGGTGGGGCGAGGCTACTGACGAGCCGGGGTGAAGGGGAAAATCGGTTCAACAAAACGGCTCGCGAGGACGCTCGCCCCACCAAACCAAATCATCTCAACCGACGGCTCGCGAGGACGCTCGCCCCACCCGTCAGCCATTACTCGCCTGCACCAAAATTTTAAGGGAATCCGAAGTTGGTTTGGCGGCCAAAGCCACGGCTTCCGCGGTTTGTTCCAACGGAAAGCGATGCGTGATCAACCGGCGCACGTCGAGCCGGCGGGAAAAGACCAGACGCGCGACTTCGGACTGCAAAGTGAAATCCGACGAGTAGCTGCCGATGAGGTCTTTCTCGTCCAGACAAATTGACGCGAGGTCAATTGGGGAGATTGGGGATGGGAGTTGGGAGTTGGGAGGAATGGCCACCTCACCCGCATCAAATAATGTTTTCCCTTTAACCCTCACCCGACCTTTGGCCACCCTCTCCCGCTCCCGCGAGCGAGGGGTCTGGCTTTCTCCCCTGCCATCTGCCATCTGCCATCTGCCATCTGCTCTTTTGGTGTGAGCGAAAAGGAGGACCTGGCCGCCGCCGCGGACGAGGGCCAACGCCTGATGCACGGCGGCATCGGAGGAAACGGCGATGATGGCGGCGTCCAAATTGGGAATTGTAGGAGACGAGGTGACGAGCCTCTTATTCATCCCAGGTTTTGGATTTCGGACTTCGAGTTTTTCAGTTAGAGCCTCGTCACCTCGGCTCCTACTGACATTAATCGTCCAGCGGGCGCCGAATTTTTTGGCGAGTTTCAACCTGGATTCGAGCAAATCGGTGGCGAGGACGCGCGCGCCGGCGAGTTGCAGCAAGCGCGTGAACATCAGGCCAATCGGCCCCTGCCCCGCCACCAACACAACGTCGCCGCGCAACAGGTTCAATCGCCGGACGGCCTTGAGCACGGTGTTGACGGGCTCCAACATCGCGCCTTCTTCAAAAGAGTTTTTCGCCGGGATTTTCACGACGCCGGGCAGGACGAAGGGCATGACGCAGACGTATTCGGCGTAGCCGCCGCCCGCCGGTTCGAAACCGGCGGTGATGCCGGTGCGTTTGTAGGTTTCGCATTGGGCAAAGGCGTGGTGCCGGCAATAATGGCAATCCAGGCAGGGCACGTGATGGTGGAGGGCGACGCGGTCGCCGACTTTGAGTGACGAGTGACGGGTGACGAGTGACGGGTTTCCGGCGCCGATCTGGACGATGGTGCCGGCGGTTTCGTGGCCGAAGATGCGCGGGGGCGGGACGGTGCCGTGCTGGATTTTTTTGATGTCGGTGGGGCAGACGCCGCAGACGGCGACCTTGACGAGCAGTTCATTCGGGCCGAGGCGCGGGACGGGGACGGTTTCGAGGCGCAGGTCGTTGACGCCGCGATAAACGACGGCGCGCATGGTTTTGGGAATGGCGAACACGGGGGAGTTTTAACCGCGGATGACGCGGATGACACGGATTTTTTTGACGGAAAGACGACTAACCGCAAAGAGGCAAAGACGCAGAGAACACTGGAAGATCAGGATTAAGAGTAAGATTAAGATTAAGATTTTTGGCGGAACCGTGAAAGACACGAAATTTTAGACACGGATTACACGGATAAACACGGATTTTTTGAAGGAGTCAGCAGTCAATAGTCAGTGGTCAGCAGCTTTTTACGCGTCACCTGTCACACGCCACATGTCACTCATTGGGGTGGCGGGGCCAAAAAGGTGTGGAGGCCGATCGGGAATTGGGGAGATTCCAACCAGTCGGCCAGAAGATTTAACTCGATACCGGTGAAACCGATGGTGGATTTGCGGGTGAAGGACAGTTGATTGGGGCCGGTTTGGGTAATGACGGTGAGACTGGCGCCGAGCCTGGGAGCAATGTCTTTAAGCCAGAGCGTCGCCGGAGCACTGAATGGCAACTGGTCCTTATTGCAAACAAGGCGGGCAAACTGGCCCATGTAAAGCCATTGTTCGGTTCGCGGGCCGGTGATTTCCCAATCGTAATAGACCGCATTGGTCCGGTTCAAGACGGCTTGCAGCGATTGAAGCGACAGTGGCAGGGCAGGTGGTATTGGTTGGAACGCGCCGCCAAAAATGAAGCTCTGGCGGTTGATGTTCGTATAAAGCACGAATGGGTACATATATGGGACGCCCTTCCACTCCAAGCCGTTGAAGGCGGCAGATTTTTCGAACTTTGAAAGACCGTTTGTCGGAAACCAGCGGTATTGCTTTCGCAAGACCAAATCGGTCAGCCTGGAAACCGTGTTGCTGGCTTCCGGGAGCGGCGTCGCGAAATAGCTGAGCATATTAAGCCCCGGCATCGCCCAAAAACAGATCTGATCCGGCGGCGGGCCGATTTGGAGATTAGTCCAGAATGGCGATGAGGCCAGCCAGGGCTGGAATCCCCGAATGGCAGTGAAACCGGACAGATGTTCATCAATCAGATTGGTGGGGATGTTCCACGGTTTCAGTTCGAGCGCCAGCGGCTCCGGAAAATCGACCGTGCCGTTCAACAAGACGTTGGTGACGTCACCGGTCGCGGACAGATGAAGGCGGTTGAGAGTGAAAATGTCTTTCGAACCCACCTCACCCCGGCCACTGGATTTGTTCTCATCCCCACCACCCTCAACCGCCCTGTGGGCACCTTCTCCCGCTCCCGCGAGCGAAGGAACTTCCCCCGCTGTACGGGCGGAGAGGGAGAAGACAGCGGCGAGTCGCGCCGGGTCGAGGTCGGCTTCGAGCCAGTCTCCCGGGTTCCGTACGTTCCAGGGCGGCAGGGCACGGTGCGTTCGGAGCCGCAGTTCGGCAATCAAACCATTGAAGTCTTCAGCCGCCCCCACGATGGTCCACGCGCCAATACGGGTCAGCTCAATGACGTTGGGGGAATGATGCTTTTTGAGCGACCAGCCGTATGAACCCTGAGGTGCCGGGACAGGCTGGAGGCTGGTCAATGATTCCAGGACCGCGGCGAGATTGGTCTGCCACAAGGCGGCGCGCTGGTCGTCCAGCCGGATGGCCAAGGCAAGCTCAGCCGGTTGATTGGCTACCTGACGAATTTCCAGATACGACTCACCGGCGACCAGATCGTCCAGCAACGGCCGCAAAAGAGCGGCGGCATTGGTGTCAAGGTTGCGATGCAGCAAAGGCCAGGGGGCGAGGGAAAGTTTGTCCAGGGTTTGTTGTTCGAGCCGCCGGCTTTCGGGCAGGTTCCAAATCGTCAGCAAAGAAGCCGCATTGGTCCCGCCGGAGAGCTGTTTCATTCCCGACCAGTGAACGCGGGCAACAATCGGCATGGAAGCCGTCGGCGGCGTCTGGCCCGGAGGCGTGTTTTCGGCGGACTGGGCTGGCCGGGCGCCGGCCAGCAACATAACGGCGGCAAACAGGATGAATAGGTTTCCATTTTGCCCGGAAAATCGTTTGCCGTATAACGATTTTGCCGGATGCAAAAAGGCAACGCGTGGCATGTTCATTATCCGCTGTTTTATGCCAAAACCAGGGGCCATCGGCAATTTCAATTACGGTCGGCGGTCAGCAGTCAGTAGTCAGTAGTTTTTACCCGTCCCTTGTCACTCGTCACTCGTCACGCACCAGGATTTTCAACGGCATCCATTTCGCGAACGGCTTGTCATTCTCGCGCGCGGGATTATCCTTGGGGCTGTGAACAAAACGTGGCATCGCTGGCTGCCGGTGATTTTCGTGGCGCTGGTGGCGTTGAGCCGCTGGCCGGGGTTGTTGCCGCCTAATTTCAGCGCGGCCACGGCCCTGGCGTTTTGCGCGGGCGTTTATCTGTCCGGGGCCATGGCCTGGTGGCTGCCGCTGGGCACCATGGCCGTGACCGACGTGGCGCTGAACGTGTTCTATTATCACACGTCCCCGGTGGGCGGTTATCTGCTGTTGAATTACCTGGTTTACGCGGCCCTCATCTGGTTCGGACGGCAAATGGGAAGGCGCGCGTCCTTCCTCAAGCTGCTGGCGGGCGGGGTGCTGGGCGCGATGGCATTTTATCTGATTACCAACACGCTGGCGTGGCTGGAAAACCCGGTCTATGCCCGGACCCTGGCCGGCTGGATCCAGGCGCTGACGAGCGGCCAACCCGGTTTTCCGCCGACCTGGGAATTTTTCCGAAACACCCTCATGAGCGGCGGGCTGTTCACCGCCCTGTTCGTGGCGGCAATGAAACTGACCGCGCCGGCCGAATCGCCCGTGGAAAAGGAGGCGGGCGCGCGCCCGGCGCCGGAAACCGAGGAAGAACCGGAGGAGGCAAAGGCGTAACATGTGGCGAGTGGCGGGTGGCGAGAGACGCGATTTTGCCGCCGGCCGCCCACAGCTATCCCCTCTCGTCACCCGTCACCTGTCACCTGTCACTCTATGAAGATAGGCGTCATTTCGGACACGCATAACTTTTTGGACCCGAAAATCCCGGAACGGTTTGCGGGGGTGGGCCACATTCTGCACGCGGGCGACATCGGATTGCCGTGGATTTTGCAGGAGCTGGAACAGGTCGCGCCGGTCACGGCGGTGAGCGGCAACACAGACGATCCGGCGTTGCGTTATGCGGCAGCCAAAACCGTCGAACTCGCCGGCCGGAAATTCTTCATCCAGCATATCGTCCGGCCGCACGATTTGAATGAAGACCTGAAACGACGCCTCGCGCGCGAACGGCCAGACGTGGTGGTGTTCGGCCATACGCACCAGCGTTTTTGCGAGTCGCTGAACGGCGTGCTGTATTTCAACCCCGGTTATGCGGGCCAGCCGAAGTTGGGTGCGGAACGGAGCGTGGCCATTTTGCACTGCGACAGGAAGGGAATCCGTGCAGAATATGTGGAGTTGTGATTCGCCCATGCCCCCCCCCGGCTCGTCAGTAGCCTCGCCCCACCGCCTAGCGGGATGTGACGAGTGACGAGTGACGAGTGACATGAAAAGCGCGGACCGTTGACTGCTGACTACTGACTTTTGACTGCAGCGTTTTTGCTTTCGCTGCCGCGCCGCCTTTGTTAAAGAAATCGCGTGCGCAAACTGTTTTGGATCATTTTAAGCCTGGGCCTTGGCGGCGGGTTCGCCACCACCCGCGCCGATACGCTTCAACTGGCGGATGGCACCTCGGTTTCCGGCGACATTGTCATGATCAACGACAGCGGCGTCAAACTCCGGCTGCCGGACGACACCTATACCAACGTGGTATGGCCGAAGTTCTCCCAGGACGCGTTGAAGCAGCTCGGCAAAAACCCGAAAGCCAAATCGTTCGTCGAGCCGTTTATCGAAACCCCGCCGCCGCAACCCAAAAACGAGGCCATCGAAATCCGCGACGTGTCGCGCCCGGAGTTGCCGCCGCCGGGTTCCCTGTTGGCAACGCTGCTGTCCTCGTCGGTGGGTTTTGTCGCCCTGTTGTTGATTTACGCGGCCAACATCTACGCCGCCTATGAAATCGCCATCGTGCGCGCGCGACCCATCGGGATGGTGATGGGGGTGGCGGCGGTGTTGCCGATTCTGGGGCCGATTATTTTCCTTTCCCTGCCGATGCGCACGGAGGCGCCGCCGGATGAAACGCAAACCGAGGCGGAAGCACAGACCTACGCGGTGCCGGGCGCGGCGGCGCCGGTGGCGGCAGGCCTGTCCACGACGGGCATCCGCGTCGCCCCAGCGGGGGCGAAGGCCGGGCACCCGGAAGCCCAGGTGTTCCAGCGCGGCCAGTTCATGTTCAACCGCCGGTTTTTTGAAACGAAATTCTCCGGTTTCTTCAGTGTGATCCGGCGGCCGGCGGAAAAAGACCTGGTGCTCGTGATCAAAACCGCGCGCGCCCAGTTGATTGCCCAGCGCATCAGCCGCATCGCCGCCAACGAAGCGTACTTCGAGGTGGTCCAGGGCGGGAAGTCGCAGGAGGTCATGGTGCCGTTCGCCGACATCCAGGAAATTCAACTCAAACACAAGGACGCGTGAAGAGTGACACGTGGCGAGTGACGGGTGACGTGAAGGACAGCCCGGTCCTGCGCCAAATGTTCCCGTCACCCGCCACCCGTCACCCGGCACCCCTATGAAATACCGCACGATTCTCATGTTTGGCGCGCCCGGCTCGGGCAAGGGCACGCATGGCCGGAACCTCGGCGTCATTCCGGGTTTTTTCCATTGCGCCTGCGGCGACGTCTTCCGCAACCTCCGTCCGGACAGTCCGCTCGGCAAAGTCTTTCTCGAACATTCCAGCCAGGGCGAGCTGGTGCCGGACCAGCCGACGATTGAACTCTGGCGGCAATACATTGAAACCAGCACGAAAATCGGGCGGTTTCATCCCGGCGAGGACACGCTGGTGCTCGACGGCATTCCCCGGAGCGTGCCGCAGGCTGAGATGTTGAGCGACACGCTCGACGTCGTGGCCATGTTTTACCTTACTTCCAGCCGGGAAAACCTCGTCGCCCGCATGCAGCGCCGCGCCATGAAGGACAACCGCCTCGACGACGCGAACCTCGACGTCATCCGCCAGCGCCTCAAGACTTACGAGAAGGAAACCAAGCCCGTCATCAATTTCTACGGCAAGAAGCTCGTCCACCGCATCAACACCGACCAGCCGCCGGTAAAGACGTTTCTCGACATCCTCAAACAGGTCGTGAAGCTTTGACCGCTCAAAAATTGTAGCAGCGGACGTGAGTCCGCTCCATATTTCTGAGAAATGAGCCGACTCATGTCGGCTGCTACGATGAAAGAACTAAAGATCGTTTTCATGGGCACGGCGGAGTTGTCCTGTGCCAGTCTCGAAGCGCTGGCGCGCGACCAACAATTCCCGGTGGCCGCCGTCGTCACCCAGCCTGACCGGCCCAAAGGCCGCGAACTCAAACTGCAACCGTCACCGGTCAAGGCGCTGGCGCAGAAATTAAGCCTCCCGGTGCTGCAACCGGCAAAAGCGCGTGACGAAAAATTCATCGCGGAACTGCGCGGACTGGCGCCCGAGCTTATTGTGGTGGTCGCCTACGGCCAGATTTTGCCGCAGAGCATCCTGGATTTGCCGCGGCACGGCTGCCTGAACGTTCACACGTCGCTGCTGCCAAAGTATCGCGGCGCAGCGCCCATCCAATGGGCGATCGCCAACGGCGACGCTGAAACCGGGGCGACCCTCATGAAAATGGATGCCGGGCTGGACACCGGGCCGATCGTTGCCCAACGGCGCACGCCGATTCAACCGGCGGACGATTCCGCCACACTCCACGACCGGCTGGCCAGACTCGGCGCCGAACTGCTCAGGGCAACCATTCCCGATTATGTCGCCGGCAAAATCCAGCCGCGACCGCAGCCGGTTGACGGCGTCAGTCACGCGCCGAAAATCAAAAAAGAGGACGGGCGGATTGACTGGAATCTGCCGGCGCAAACGATTGTGAACCGGCTTCGCGCCTTCACGCCGTGGCCGGGGGCTTACACGTTTTCGTTGGGAGTTCCGCCTTCAGACGGCAAGGCACAACTGCCTGAAGGCGGAACTCCAAACGTGGCGCATTCAACCCTTCTGAAAATCTGGAAAGTTGAACCGGTTGAAAAATCCGGTGCGCCCGGAACGATTTTATCGGCGGACAAAAATGGGATTGTGGCCGCCTGCGGCCAGGGCGCATTGCGGATCCTGGAATTGCAACGAGAAGGCGGCCGGCGGATGAACACGGCGGAGTTTCTGGCGGGGCATCCGCTGACACCCGGCGCGAAATTTAAAAGGTAGGGACACCCGCGCTGCGGTGTCCACGGCGGTAAGGCCGCCGGAATCTTGCGCCCGTTGGGGCGCGGACAGCGCAGCGCGCGTCCCTACCCTGCCATCGCATCCTTCAACCCGGCGGCGTAAGCCTCAAACACGCGGCGCATCTCGTCGCGGACCCGGCGGAAGGAATTCAGAATTTCCTCCTCGCTGCCGGTCGCCCGGGCCGGATCCAGAAACGGCCAATGATGGCGCTGCAACTGGCCGGGAAACACCGGGCAGCCCTGGTCCAGATTGCCGCAGACGGTGATGACGGTGCGAATCGGTTGGCCGAGAAATTCCTTCAGATGCTTCGAACGATGGCCGGAAAGGTCAATGCCCACCTCGGCCATGACCTTGATGGCCAGCGGATGAACGTAGCCGGTCGGGTGGGAACCGGCACTTTCAACGTTGACGAACTCGCCCGCCGCCGCTCGCAGAAAGCCTTCGGCGATATGGCTGCGGCAGGAGTTGCCGGTGCAAAGAATGAGGACAGTGGGTTTCATAAAATGGGAAAACATCGAACATTCAACGTTCAACTTCGAACTTCCAATTAAAGAAACCCAAGCTCCCTGGATATTGGGCGTTGAATGTGGAATGTTGAATGTTCATGCGGTTATTTCGCCCGATTGGTACCAGCCGCGCGACTGGTTGCAGACGTGGCAGACGGACAGCATCACCGGCACTTCCACCAGTACACCGACTACCGTGGCCAGCGCCGCGCCGGAGCCGGGGCCGAACAGGGTGATGGCCACGGCCACGGCCAGTTCAAAGAAGTTGCTGGCGCCGATGAGCGCGCCAGGCGAGGCGACATTGTGCGGCACCTTGAACCGCCGCATCAGCAGGTAGGCCAGCGACGAATTGAAATACACCTGAATGACAATCGGCACGGCCAGCAACAGCACCGCGAACCATCGCGTCGTCAGGTTCTCGGCCTGAAAGGCGAAGATGAGCACCAGCGTCAACAGCAGCGCCCCGATCATTACCGGATGAAATTTCGGCAGGAAATTTTGCTCAAACCAGCCTTTGCCGTGTGATTTCAAAAGCGCGGTGCGGGTCAGCCAGCCGGCGGTCAGCGGAATGACGATGAACACCACAACCGAGGTGATGAGCACTTTGGCCGGCACAATGACATGGGCCACGCCGCACAGAAACATGACGATGGGCGCGAACGCAAACAGCATGATGAGGTCGTTCACCGCCACCTGCACGAGCGTGTAAGCCGGGTCACCGTCGGTGAGGTAGCTCCACACAAAGACCATGGCCGTGCACGGTGCGGCGGCGAGGATGATGAGACCGGCGGTGTAATTTTTCGCCATTTCCGGCTCAATCCAGGCGGCAAAAATGTGCTGCATGAACAACCACGCCAGGAAGGCCATGCTGAACGGCTTGACCAGCCAGTTGACGAACAAGGTCACGGCGAGCCCCTTGGGTTTGCGCGCGATGCCGCCCAGCGCAGTAAAATCCACCTTGAGCATCATCGGATAAATCATCAGCCAAAGCAGGACGCCGATGGGAACGTTGACCTGTGAACCCTGGCCGAATTGCAGCCGGCTCAGTTGGGCGGTGAAGGCGGGGGCGAGTTTGCCCAGCGCCACGCCGGCGACCATGCAGAGAAAAACCCAGACGGTCAGGTAACGCTCGAAGAACGCGAGACGTTTCGGGGCGGGTTTGTCGGTTTGATTATTCATGGTTCAGATTTCATGCCGTCCACAGCAGATAGCCACCCGCCAGCAGCACCAGCGCGCCGCAGACGAATTTCACGACGCTCACGCCTTTGGATTTTTCGTTCCAATGTAAAAAGCGTTGAACGATTTCGGTGGAGGTCCCGGCCAGCACAATCACCGCGCAATGGCCGACGCCGTAGGCCAGCAGCAGCGAAGCGCCGTAGAAGGGCGCGGTCTTTGCGAGCTTGAAAGTGACGCCGAGCATCGGGGCCATGTAGGCAAAGGTGCAAGGACCAAGCGCAATCCCAAAGACGAGACCGAGAATCAAAGCGGCGAGCAGACCTTTGCGTTTCAAACCGACTTGCCCCGGCCCGGACCACGGCATGGGAATCAAGCCAAGCAGGTGCAGACCGACGGCGAAGAAAATGACCGCAACAAAGTAATTTCCGTAACGGCCGAGGTCGCCCAGCATCCGGCCCGCTGCCGCCGTGATCGCGCCAATCGCCGCAATCGTCACCAGGATGCCCACGGCGAAAAGCGTGGAAGTCCAAAACGCGCGCTTCGCCGTCGCCTGGCCTTGTTCGCTGATAAAGCCCACGATGAGGGGAATGCTCGCCAGATGGCACGGGCTTAAAACGATGCTCAACACACCCCACGCCACCGCCGCCGCCAGCGCGATCGCTGGCACGCCTTCAACGGCATGACTCAAAGTGGTGAACAGCGTTTCCACGTCTGGTTATTTTGATTTTTTCAAATCCACGCCGAGTTCCTTCCACTGGGCGAGAATGTCGTCTTTGGAAAAGAATCCGATATGGCGGAACAGTTCGTTTCCCTTCGCATCGAAAAAGATTTGCGTGGGAATGATTTCGATTTTGAATGGCTTCCCGGCATCGGGATTTTTCCAGACATCAATAAACTCCACGTCCAGCTTGCCCGCGTAATCTTTTTTCAACTCCTCCAGAATGGGCGCCATCATTTTGCAGGGAATACACTTGTTCGCGCCGAGATCCAAAAGTTTGGGCAACGCGTTCGTTTGCGGCGGCACGTCCGGCGCGTTGGTCAGGGCGACGGTGGAAAATGCCGTCAAGTTTGCCAGCATCGGGCAGCACGCGCCGCCTGATCCGGCGGGACGGCTCGCTTGCGTGAGTGCCAAGGCCGTGCCCACGACGGCCACCAATGCCAACGCCAATCCGATTCGAGTGTTTTTGTTCATAGCTTTTGTTATTTGGTTGATGGTTCAGTTTGCGTTTGCCGGAGCATGATTTTAAGTTCATCCAGCGTCGGAACTTTGCCCGCCACCTTGACGGTGTTGTTCACCACCAGCGCGGGCGGTTGTCATCACGCCGAACAGCATGATGGTTTTCAAATCGCTGATCTTTTTAATTTCACAGGCCAGCCCGATTTCGCTGGCGGCTTGCGTCGTCAACGCTTGCAGCTTGGCGCATTTCGCACAGCCAGTTCCAAGGATGAGCAGAGTATTCATGAGGGAAACCACAGCGTTAACAGCAACCGGCTCCGCACATTTCCGCGCACCACGCCTCAACCTTCGCATTGATCATGTCCCGAATTTCGCGGGTCCTGGCCAGTTTTTCCTCATGCGTGCCTGGCACGGCGGACGGATCGGGAAAACTCCATTGCAGCCGCTGGATGGCACCGGGGAAGATCGGGCAGCGTTCCGCGCTCGCCTCGTCACAAACGGTGATGACGCAGGCAAACATCTTGCCGGTCTTGAACAGGTCGAACACCGACTTGGTCGGATTGCCGGAAATATCAATGCCGATTTCCTGCATCGCCTCAACGACGACCGGATTCAATTTGCCTGGCTCCAGTCCCGCGCTCTGCGCTTCAAATTCATTCGGGCAAAGTTGGTTTAGAAACGCCTCGGCCATCTGGCTGCGGGCGCTGTTGTGGATGCAAACGAACAAGACACGATTTTTCATGGCGGCTATATTGGTTGAGTTGCGGTTTCAAAAAATTGCTGCAGTCGTTCCGGTCCGGCCGGTTCTTCTGTCACCCAGGGCACCAGCGCCGTGCGCTGGGAAAGTTTTTCGGTGACTTCGCGGATGAATGGGACTTCACCGTTCCCCCTCGCCACCAGCAGCGGATCGCGCGAGCCGCTTTCGGCAAAGCTCTGGTTGATTACCCAGCCGAACGGCTCGATGTGCGCCCGCCGCAAGTCCTCTTGCAGCGACGCCGCCTCGTGAACCGGCGTGGCTTCCGGCAGTGTCACCACCAGCACGCGGGTATAATCGGCATCCCGCAGGCGGGGGAGAAGTTGTTGCACTTCTTCCGGCAGATCGCTCGCCTTGCGCGCAATTTCGCGATGATAAGACTCCGTCGCATCCAGCAGCAGCAGCGTGTGGCCGGTCGGGGCCGTGTCGAGCACCACAAACGCATCCTTGCCTTGCGCCACCGTCCGCGCGAACGCCCGGAACACCGCGATTTCTTCCGTACAGGGCGAACGCAAATCTTCCTCCAGCAAGGCACGGCCATTGGCGTCGAGATTCTTTCCGGCCGTCGCCATCACCTGCTCGACGTAGCTCCGCGTCTCGGCCTGCGGGTCAATCCGGCTGACGTACAAGCCTTCTGCTTTTCCCGCCGCCACGGCGATATGCGCCGCCGGATCGGTCGTGCTCAAATATACCTGGTGCCCGCGCCGGACCAGCTCCGTCGCAATGGCCGCGGCAATGGTCGTCTTGCCCACGCCGCCTTTACCCATCGTCATCACCACGCCGTTCCCCGCTTGAGCCAGTTCATCCACCAGTTCCGACAACGATTCAGTTGGCGGCAACACGCAACCGTTGGCTTCTTCGGCAGCAGCGAAAACCGGAACTGCCGGCGGCGCGACCAGCGCCCGCAAGGCCGGAATGCCGACGAGATTAAAAGAGCGCAGCGCCACTTTCGTAACCGGCATCCTTTTTAGAAAATCATTTGCTGCCGCCAGCGCAGCCTGCCCGCGTTGTTGCAACGCCAGTGCCACCGGATCACCTGCCACGGCCTGAAACAGCCCGTTCAAAATCAGCCGTTGGTTGCGCACGCCAATCGCCGCCAGTTCGTTGCTCGTGCGCTCCGCTTCGGTCAACGCCGCCCGTTGCGCCCGGCTGACGAGCACCAGCGCCGTGAGCCTGGCGTCCGCCAACGAGGCCACGGCCTTTTCATAAATCACCCGCTGTTTCTCCAATCCCGCCAGCGGCCCGAGACACGAATTGCCCGTCGTGTTGTTTTCAAAAAATCCCGTCCACGCTCCGGGCAATGACAAAAGCCGCAGCGTGTGGCCCGTTGGCGCGGTGTCAAAAATAACGTGGTCAAAATCCGCCGTTGCTTCGGGTTGGCCGAGCAAACGGGAAAATTCATCAAATGCCGCAATCTCCATTGTGCAGGCGCCGGAAAGTTGTTCCTCCATGCTTCGCACAATCGCGTCGGGCAGCTTGCCGCGATACGGCCCGACCAGCTTTTCACGATATGCCGCCGCCGCCGCTGCCGGATCAATGTTCAACGCCGCCAGCCGGGGCACGCCGGGAATTTCCGTCGGCACGGTCGTAAGTTTCACGCCGAGGACTTCATCCAGATTGGAGGCCGGATCGGTGCTGACCAGCAGCACGCGCCAGCCACGGTCGGCCAGGGCAATGGCTGCGGCGCACGCCAGCGAGGTTTTGCCCACGCCGCCTTTGCCCGTGAAAAACAGGAACCGCGTCGGCGATTCCAAAAATCGGGCGAGCGATGGTTCAGGGTTCGTGGTCATCAGCAATTGCCTCCGCCACAGCAGCAACTTGATTTCGCGGCCTTGCCGGACGCTGGAGCTTTCAGGTTGAGCAGTCCGGCCAGTTCCTTGCGGTCGAGGTAACGACCGGTCACCGCCACCTGGCCGTTCACCAGCAGGAGCGGCAGCGCCGCTTCGCCTTTTTCCGTGAGCGTCGCTTGCACCAGTTTGTTTTCCACGAACGCCGCCGGGTTCTGCGCCAGGTTGTGCCGCTGGACAATCACGCCTTCCGACTTGAGCCAGTCCAGATCAGCGGCAAATTGGACGAGTTTGGGGTCAACGTCCGGCCCGCAAACACCGGTCGAGCAGCACATGGCCGGGTCGAATACTTGAATGATTTGGGTGTTCAGTTTCATAAATTTTATGGTTTGCTTTGTTGCCGGCTGTTTACCTTACCCGCAGCACTGGCCGCCAGCCGGAGTCTCGCTCGCGGCTGGCGCGCCGCGGCACGGATCGCTCGCGTCCGCCGGTTGGCTCAATCCGGCACCGGTCAGCCGGGCCGCCAATCGTAAAACCGCCTGATGCGGCGAGTCCTGCACGGTTGCGCCAGTTTCCACCGCCCGCGCCATGACGGCCTTCGACACTCCGAGTTGCTGCGCCTGGTGATAGTGATGTTTCAGGCACGGTTCGCAGTTCGCCGCGATCGCCGAGCCGATGGCCACTAATTCATTCACAGCCGCAGAGTAGTCCACGGTTGAGACCGGTTTGCGCGCCTGGATTTCCAGGCTGGTGACGAAATCGGCGGCGTTGGTTCCCACCGGCAGATGTTTGGCGATTTTTTGGTAGAGCGGGTCCTTCCAATCCGCCTTGGCCTTGAGAAAACTGGATTTCTTCGTGAGTACGATGCCTGTCAAGCCCGCCGCGTGCGCCATGTGTTCGGTTTTCTCCACGAGCACGGCACCGGCCACGCAGCCGATGACCGCCTCGACCATTTCGCGGACGGCCGGCGGCAGCGGCCGCAGCAACGCCAGATCGGAAACGGCAACCCGCCCGCCCGGTTTGAGCACACGGGCCAACTCGCGCCACACCTGCGGTTTATCCGGCGAAAGATTAATGACGCAATTGGAGATAACCACATCGACGCTGTGGTCGGCGACGGGCAGATGCTCAATTTCGCCGAGGCGGAACTCGACGTTATCCAGACCGGTCTGTTTGGCATAACTGGCAGCATTGCGGCGCGCCTTGCCGAGCATTTCCGGCGTCATGTCCACGCCGATAGCGCGGCCCGTCGCGCCGACTTTGCGTCCGGCGATGAACACGTCGAAACCGCCGCCACTGCCGAGGTCGAGCACGGTTTCGCCAGGTTTTAACGAGGCCAGGGCGGCCGGATTACCACAGGAAAGCCCCAGGTTCGCTCCTTCGGGCAGCGCGGTTAACTCCTCGGCCGAGTAGCCGATTTTTTGCGCCAGGTCCTGTGGGGTGATTTGCTTGCCGCCGCAGCCACAGGAACGGGACCGGCTGGAGGTTTTACGGGTCGCAATGGCGGCATAACCTTTGCGCACCATTTCGTGCACGGTTTGTTGAGCATGGGTTGCGGTTGTTTTCATAAAATTGTCGGAAATTCATCAACGGCATTGGCGGCGGCAGATTTCAGCCAGGTCGGTTTTCAACACCCGTTTCAATTTCCGGGCGTCGGCGACGGCCTCGTTGGTCCGGGCGAGCGATTTTTTCACCCAGGCGAGCGCCTCGCGCACGGCCGCCGGCGCGGAGGGGCCGGGCAGCCGGTAATAGACCCAGCGCTCGGCTTTGCGGGACTGGATCAGCCCGGCGTGGTGCAGGATGGACAGGTGCCGGGAGACGGTGGAAAACGCCAGGCCAAATAATTCGGTGATCTGGCAGACGCACAGTTCGCCGCGGCGCAACGCCAGCAGGATCCGCACGCGGTTCGGGTCGGCCAGCGCCCGGGTGATGGACATGAATTCGCGCATGATTTGTTATTTCGTCAAATGACGAAATAATAATTCCATGAACGACGGCGGGCGTCAAGCAGAATTTCAGGAGTCCGCCGGGGTTACACCACGGGCTTTTCGGCGGCTTTGGCTCCGGGGTGGCGGATGTCCTGGGCTTCGCAGAGGTAAACGACTTCCTCGGCCACGTTTTTGGCGTGGTCGGCAATGCGTTCGAGGCTTTTGGAGGCGACCATCCAGTTCAGGCAGCGGCCGATGGTGTCGGGGTTGGCGACCATGTGCTGGGCAATGGCTTCATGGATCTGTTTGTTCAGGGCATCCACCTCCTTGTCGCGTGGGATGATGGCGCGGGCGGCGGCGGAGTCGCGGTTCACGAAGGCGTCCAGCGCCGCCTTGAGCATGTCGAGCGCCATCCCGGCCATGCGCGGCAGGTCGAGATTGATTTTGACGGGTGGTTCCCGGCTTAAATCGCGCGCGCGTTTGGCGATTTTGGTGGCCTCGTCGCCGACCCGTTCGAGGTTCTGGGAAATTTTCATCGCCACGGTAACGAGGCGCAGGTTCGTGGCCAGCGGCGCTTTGGTAAGCAGTTGAATGACCAGATCGTCAATCTCCACCTCGAACTGGTCAATGATGCGGTCGTCGTCTTTGACCCGCAACGCAAGGTCGTGATTGCGCTGGACGAGTGCCTGCACGGCCTGGTTCACGGCGGTTTCGGCGTGGCTGGCCATCAGCAGCAGTTTCTGCCGCAACCCGTCCAGTTCGATGTCGAAGTGGGTTTCCATAGTTTTAATTCTTAACCGGCTTATTCATAATCTTTGTCCTCATCCTGACCACCATGCCCGCAATTGCAAATGAGATTATGAGGAGGAGCAGGATTGGGACCAGGATTTTAGCCGAACCGGCCGGTCACATAATCTTCCGTGCGTTTTTGCGAGGGGCTGGTGAAAATTTTTACCGTCGGGCCGAACTCGACCAGTTCGCCCAGATAAAAGAACGCCGTGTAATCCGACGCGCGCGCCGCCTGCTGCATGTTGTGCGTCACAATCACAATCGTGTACTCCTTTTTCAATTCCACAATCAAGTCTTCGATTTTGGAGGTGGCCAGCGGGTCAAGCGCCGACGCCGGCTCGTCCATGAGCAACACTTCCGGTTCCACCGCCAGGGCGCGGGCGATGCACAGGCGCTGTTGCTGGCCGCCGGACAAACTGACGGCCGGCGCGTGCAGGCGGTCCTTCACCTCGTCCCAAAGGGCGGCCATGCGGAGTGATTGTTCGGTGCGTTCGGCGAGCAGCTTTCGGTTGCCGATGCCGTTCAAACGCAACCCGACGGTGACGTTTTCAACAATGGACATGGTCGGGAACGGATTTGACTTTTGAAACACCATGCCGACCCGGCGGCGGACCGTAACCGGCTCGACGTTACGCGAGTAGATATCGTCGTCAAACAGGCGAATCTCGCCTTCCATGCGCGCTTCGGGATTCAACTCGTGCATCCGGTTGAGCGCGCGCAGAAAGGTGGATTTGCCGCAACCGCTGGGGCCGATGATGGCGGTGACGGCCCGGGCGGCGACGTCGAGCGAAACGTTTTTGACCGCGGCGGTGTTGCCGAAGAACACCGAGAGATGGCGCACGGTCAGGGCCGGCGCTCCCACGGATTTGGATTCCGGCTGGACATTGAGCGGTGGCATGGCGGTTTCAGGCATGGCGTTGCAAAATTTCAGGCTTTGCGTTGGAACCGGTCGCGGGTGAAAAAGCGCACGCCGACGTTGATGGCCAGCACCAGCAGGAGCAGAACGAAGGCGCCCGCCCAGGCCTGCCGATGCCAGTCGTCATAGGGGGAGATGGCATAAACGTAAATCTGCAGGGGGATGGCCGCGATGGGTTCGGTCAGTTTGTGCGCCCAGCCGAGATTGCCGGTGGTGAACAGCAGCGGTGCCGTTTCGCCGGCGACGCGCGCGAGGGCCAGCAACACACCGGTCACAATGCCTTTGAGCGCGGTGCGGATGACGATTTGCACGATGGTCCGCCATTTGGCAATGCCCAGCGCCAGCGCGGCTTCGCGGTAGCCGCCGGGCACCAGTTGCAGCACCTCTTCGGTCGTCCGCATCACGAGCGGAATCATCATCAGTCCCAGCACCACGCCGCCCGCCAGCGCGGACGCGCCGTGCATGGGCACGACCATCAGGGCATAGACCACCACGCCCCAGGTGATGGATGGCACGCCGTTGAGAATGTCGGCGCCGAACCGGATTCCCCAGTTTAACCTGGTCCCGCCGTATTCGGAGAGGAACACGCCGCCCAGCACACCAATCGGGACGCCGACGACCGCCGCCTCCGCGAGCAAAACAAATGTTCCGACGATGGCGTTGGCCATGCCGCCGCCTTTTTCACCGAGGGGCTTCGGCAGTTGCGTGAAGAACGCAAGATTGATTGAACTGAACCCTTCCTTTACGATGTGATAAAAAATCAAAATGAGCGGCGTGACCACCAGAATGGCGCAGGCGAACGTGATGACCTGCATCAGGATGTCCTTGAACTGGCGCCAGTAATGGTTCGGGGCGGTCATGCGAGTGACGAGTGACGAGTGACGAGTGGCGAGTGCGACCGGACGGAGCAGGAGCCACGTGGAGCCAGCCTGATCGTAAATCGTAAATCGTAAATCATAAATGTTCAATGTTGTGGCTTCACGCTGGGTCCGGCGAAGGTTTTCAAAAGCAATTGAGCAAAAATATTCACGAGCATGGTCACGCCGAGCAGGACCAGCCCCAGTTCAAACAGCGAGCTGTAAAACAAATCACCGATGGCTTCGGTGAATTGATTGGCAATCCAACTGGCCAAGGTGCTGCCAGGCGCAAAAAGCGATTTGACGAATTGCGGCGAATTGCCGACGACCATCGTCACGGCCATCGTTTCGCCCAGCGCGCGGCCCAGCCCCAGAATGACCGCGCCGAACAGGCCCTTTTTCGCGTAGCTCAGCACGGCGATGCGTGTGACTTCCCAGCGCGTCGCGCCGAGGGCATAGGCGGCTTCGCGCTGCAAACCGGGAACCGAGCGCAGGATTTCCCGCGAGACCGACGTGATGATGGGCACAGCCATGATGGCGAGGATGATTCCGGCAGCCAGCATGCACGGGCCGTAATCTGGCCCTTGAAAGAATGGCAGAAAGCCGAGCGTCGTCCGCAGCGCTGGATAAAGATGATTGTGCAGCCACGGAACCATGACAAAGAATCCCCAAAAGCCCAGAATGACGCTGGGAATGGCGGCAAGCAATTCGATGAACATGATGAGCGGCTGGCGCATCCAGAGCGGCGCAAGTTCGGTGAGATAAACGGCGGTGGCGACGCTGATGGGCACGGCGATGATGAGCGCAATGAGTGATGAGGCCAGCGTGCCGAGGATGAAGGGCAGCGCGCCATAGTTGTCGTTGCCCGGGTCCCAGTCGCTGCTGATGAGAAAGTGCCAGCCGAATTTGTGCAGCGCCGGCTGCGAACCGCGGGCCAGTTCGTAGCCGATGAGCGCGATGAGCACAAAAACGGACAGCGCCATGAGCAGCGTCAGCCATTTGAAGGCGCGGTCGCCGAAGTGGGAGCCGCCGCGCATTCGCGCGGAGGCGGTGGCTGCCATGACCGAAGATTCACTCACGGTTTCTTAAAATCAAACGGCGGGCGGAGTAATGATCGCACACTCCGGCACTCTCCGGTTCCCATGTTCTGTCCATTTGTTTCCATGCAAAACCAAAAGGACGAAGAGCGGGAGGAACAACGCTCTTCGTCCAGCTCACGCCCGCAAAAATACCGGGCGCCGGAGCGAAGTCAGTATTTTATTGTATCGAGCAACTGTAATTCACGCTGCTGGACGTTGTCCGGCAGCGGCGCATAATCCAGCGTGGACGAAATTTTCTGGCCCTCCGTGACCGCCCACCTCAAAAAGGCCACGAGCTTTTTACCATGGTCGGCGTTTTTCTGCTGCTGATAAACCAGCACCCAACTCGCACCGGCGATGGGATAAGCCTGGTCGCCGGGCGGGTTAACCATGGAGAAACGGAAGTCGCCCGGGATGTGGGCGGTGGCCAGCGCGGCGCTGACGGAAGCCGGCGCGGGCGAAATGAAATTGCCCGACGAATTTTTCATGTCGGCATAGGGGATTTTGCTCTGGTCGGCATAAGCCAGTTCGCCGTAGCCAATGGCGCCGGAAATCTGTTTGACCTGGCCGGCCACGCCTTCGCTGCCCTTGGCGCCCAGGCCAATGCCGGCAGGCCATTTCACCGAAGTGCTCTTGCCCACCGTATCGGCCCAAACCGGGTTTACGGCGCTCAAGTAATCGGTGAAAATGAACGTGGTGCCGCTGCCTTCGGTGCGATAAACCGGAACAATTGCCAGGTCCGGCAAATCAACGCCCGGATTGAGCGCGGTAATTTTGGGATCATTCCATTTCTTGATGTTGCCGAGGTAAATGTTGGCCAGGGTATCGCCGTCGAGCTTCAGTTTGGGATTGCCGGGCAGGTTGTACATAATGGCCACGCCGCCGGCCACGACCGGGAAATGCAGAATTTTGCCCGGCGCCTTGGCCATGGCGGCGTCGGTCATCGGCGCGTCGGAAGCGCCAAAGTCCACCGTTTGATTGAGCAATTGTTTCTGCCCGCCGCCGGAGCCGATGGATTGATAATTGAAGCGGACGTCAGGATGATTCTGGCCGTAGGCCTCAAACCATTTGGTGAAGGCCGGATAGTCGAACGTCGAACCGGCGCCGTTGATGAGCGTTTGTGCCGGCACATTGGTGGCAACGAGTAAGGCCGCCGTGCCGACGACCGCCAGATGCCGCTTCGCGTTTAGAATGGCCACGGTCGCGGCGACCACGGCGCCAAGGCCGAGAAAGGAGAGGATGATTTTTTTCATTTTCAATTTTCAAGTTTGGAGTGTAGTCGGTTTCTTATTGGTTGTTCACGTTACAATCAGGTTAAAATTTCCACATCAGGTCAGCCATGGCATGGACCGCGCCGGTTTTGACGCCGGGCACGGGATTATTGATGAGGTCGTTGATATAACAGGTGAATGAGAAGGTCAGCGAGTCAAAGATCGAATAGTTGAATTTGACCAGGTGGCCTTTGATGTTGGTGCCACCGACCGCGGTGCCGGTTTCGGGGACAACCGCCGGTGTCGTGGGCGTGACGGCGATATTGTCGTCATCCACGATCTGGTCCCACCACGCATCCGCCTCCAATCGTTGATAACGATAGGAAATGTCCCAAGCACCCCTCTTACCGGATTTGCCGAAGGTCACCCCGCCCCACCAGCCTTTGTTGTTGCTGCCGGCGCCGGGGTTGTCCAGGTATTCGCCCGCCAGCTTGACGGGAAACGCCCCGGGATAAAGCGGGAAGCTGTCCAGCGTGTAGGTCAGGCTGCCGCTGACGGCAATGGGATTGAAGTCGTAGGCATAGCTCCCGGCGGTCAGCGTGTTCCCCAGGTTTGTATCATAAGTGGTCTTCAAATTCGCCTTGTCCACGATGTCATAGGCGGCAACGCCCAGGGCGGAAGCGAGCTTTGGCGTCCAACTCGCGTTCCAGATGGCCTGGCCGCCATAAAGGAAGGGACCGCGGGTGTTTACCTGGTCGAGCACAAACGCCGCGCTGTTGAACGCAAGCGAATTCCGGTCATTGATATTGTAGGTCGCCTGCAATGCCGCACCTTCCGGGGTATAATCGGGATCGAACAGCATGTACGACTCCTGAAACGGCTGGTCCATCTTGCCGATGGTTCCGGCCACCATCCAGGTTTCGTTGTTGATCGGCGTCCATTTGCCGTAGGCGGTATCCACATAAATATATTTTTTGGAGGCGTTCCCCTGGAGGGTCGTGTTGTTGGACAGCGGATTTCCGCCCGTGGGGTTGCCGGCCGACGGCGCGTCACCGGTGCCCAGCCGGAAGCCCACCTGCAAATTGTCCTTCATGTTGACAATCAAGCCGGCCCGCAGGCGATAACGCAAGCGGATATTGTTGTCGTGACCGCCAAAGGCCGGAATTTCCGTGCTGACATCGTCGAACCGTCCGCGGAAATCACCGTACAGCTTGTAACTCGTTATCCAATCCGACATCGGGAAGCGGGAATTCATCGCCTTGTTGAAATCTGCGACCGAATTCGTCGCGTTCTCGGCCTTCAGTTCGTCCGCTTCATTTGGCGTCAGAATGCCTTTTTGTTCCAGTTTGTTGAGCAGGTTGTCCACGGACGTTTGCGCGTGGGTGTTGGGGGTCAACGCCATCAGCGCAGCGGCGCCGGCAACAATGGCAGCTTGGGTGGTGGTCTGATGATTTTTGAGTTTTTTCATGGTTGTCGTTTGCTGTGCGACGGCAGGCTGAGACAACATTGTTACAATCAAGCGGAGGAAATGTTACATTCGCGTGACAAGACAACCTGGTCACGATTCCGCGGAGAACAGGTGACAGCCAGATGGCCGACCGGAATTGGCGGGAAAAGAAAAAACGTGTGCGATGAAATGTCCGGAAATTACATCGCGCGGAAAGCGGTCAGGCCCAGCAGCACGATAAAAATCGCAAACGCCAGTCGGATGGTGCTGGTCACGCGGATGCGCGTCTCGGTGGCGGTGGCCCAATTGATAAAATCACGCACCCGCCACGGCGTCACGGTGAACCAGATGCCCGCGACGACGAGCACGTAGGCCCACGTTTGAATCACCCACACCCAATGTGTCTCACCCAGATGCGGTCGCCCGGTATCCACCATCAATTTCGCCAGCAATAGCATCACCACCGCCAGCCCGCGCACGGCCAGAAAGTCCTGAATAAAAAAACAGCTCAAAATGCCCACCGCCACAAAACCCGCCATCATTGCCGGTTTGAAGGCCGCGAAATCGGACACCGACTCGATGTGGACGTTCCAGACAAACCAAGCCGTGCCCAGCAACATAAGCGCGACGCCGAGCGGCAGATTGCGGGGAAACTTGCGGGCCGCCACCGCGAATTTCTGCGGCTGCGTAATGCCATAAAACTGCGGCACGGCCATGCCGAGTCCGAGCAAAATGGTCAGCAACGACAATTTCATCGCGGGGAATTAAACATGAATCCCGATGAATCGCGAGCAAATTGACGCGGAAAAATTCAATCTGGACAACCCTCCGTGCGAAAAATAGCGTGGCCCGGATGAATTCAGGCGGAGCAAAAATGCATTTTGCAGTTTCGGGCTCCGGCGACATCCCGTTGATTTGCACCCACGGCTGGGCCTGCAACGGTGAACAATTCATCGAGTTGAGCCGGCTGCTGGCAAAGGATTTTTGCATTTTCCGCCCGGATCTGCCGGGGCATGGTCAAACTTCATTGAACGGATTTAAACCCGGATTTGAACGATATGCCGATGTGATCGTGGATTTTGCACTACAACATGGGCTGAAGCACCCGGTGCTGCTTGGACACAGCATGGGCGGCGTACTGTCATTGATGGCCGCAGCCACCGGCCGGCTTGGACCCCAGGCGGTCATCAATTTCGATGGCAGCCTGCCGGCGACAGAAAAAACCCTGGCCGGTCAGATGCAGATTCGTCGCTGGCTCGACAAGCCGGATTTTCGAAAGCGGTTGGCCAAGTTGTTGCGGAAGGCATTCTTTCTGCCATCCGAACGCGGCGCCGGTTGTGAGGCCATTCTTCAAACGATGTGTTCCGCGCCGGAGGCCGTGTTGCGTTTCCTGCCGGAACAGATCGGCGAGCTACACCCGCATCGCATTTTACCCGAGGTGACCGCCCCGGTTTTATTCGTCGGCAGTGCTGCTCCGCGGTTTGACGCTCAGGAAGCATCGAGGTTGCTTCCCCAACTTCGGTTCGAACGGGTTCCGGACGCCGGCCATTTTCTGCATGTTTACGCTGTTAACAAGGTGGCGACCGTCGTCAGACAGTTCTTGATGCCGTTGCTTGTGCGCTGAGCTGATTTACAAATTCACAATCGCCGGGTCGCCGTAGAGCGTGATGGAACCGGCGCGGGTGATTTTTACGTCCATGAGCTGGCCGCGATGCTCGATTCAGAAGCGCAATTGAATCCGGCTTCCCCAAATCTTCTTAATCTCTTGCGCGTCGCTGGCCGAAAGCACGCCAAGTTTGCGGCGAAGAAGAATCTGCTCCAGACAATCCAAGCGGGAAAGCCTCACCGTGGACGCGACTCGCAACCCTTCAGATTGCCAATCTGTCAAAGGGACGTCAGTGGATGAGCGCGGCGGCGCAGAAGTGACGGCGGCAACAACAACGTCCGAAGCGTCAAGCCAAAGCACCAGAACCGGCCGTATTTTGGATGCTGCGCCGCTGGTAAATGGAATATCCGCAAGCCAGATTTCACCGGGTTGCAGCGTCATCGTAGAGTCCTTCGTCTCCCGGAGCGTAGCTGTTCAGAAATGCGCTGTGGTCACGGGCAGGTTGAGTTTGTCGCTTCCGATCAATCCAAGCAACCAGTCTTGAAAAATCCTTTGGCGGCAGTTGTTCAACCGCTTGCTCAATTTCCTCAACTTTGCTCATGCTGAAAAGATACAGCCGCCAATCCGCTGTTGCAAGAATCCATTACTCTAAAATCGCTGGGTCGCCGTAGAGCGTGAAGGAACCGGCACGGGTAATTTTTACGTCCATGAGCTGGCCGCGATGCCGTTCCGAGCCGTCGAATACCACAATCCGGTTACACCGCGTCCGGCCGGTCATTCGCGCCGGATTTTTTTTGCTCGGCCCTTCCACCAGAATCTGCAGCTGCCGCCCGACCAACGCGCTGTATCTGCATTTGGCGATCTCGTTGATGATTTCCAGCAACCGCTGGTTGCGTTCCTCGCGTACTTTTTGCGGCACCTGGTCGGGCAACGCGGCGGCAGGGGTGTCGCGCCGCTGCGAGTATTTAAAAATGTACGCCTGGTCAAACTCCACTTCGCGCGCGAGTGAAAGCGTTTCCTTAAAATCGTCTTCGGTTTCACCGGGAAACCCGACGATGAAGTCGGTGCTGACACCGATGTCCGGTTTGGCAGCACGCAGTTTCTCGACGATGCCGAGGTAACGTTCGCGCGTGTAACCGCGGTGCATCAATTTCAGCACGCGGTTGCTGCCGCTCTGGACGGGCAGATGCGCGCTTTCGACCAGTTTCGGCAGTCGCGTGTAAGCCTCGATTAAATCGTCGCCGTAACCCTTGGGATGCGGCGAGGTGAACCGGATGCGTTCCAGTCCCTCGATTGCGTGAACGGCTTCGAGGAGTTGAACAAATGGAGAAAGTGACGGGTGACGGGTGACGGGTGACGAGACACTCGCGTCACGCGTCACGCGCCACTCGTCACGTTTTTCGTGTTTCCCATAACTCGTCACAATCTGGCCAAGCAGGGTGATTTCCTTCACGCCCTGCGCCACCAACTGGCGGCACTCGGACACGATGTCCGGAATGCTGCGGCTGCGTTCCCCGCCGCGCGTGTAAGGCACAATGCAAAACGTGCAGTATTGATTGCAGCCCTGCATGATGCTGACAAACGCCGTCACCGGTAGCGGTGGTCTATGACCGTCGCCATCTCCCCCGCCATTCTTTGCGCCATTTCCGTATAGCAGATGCTCGCGAATGGTCGCTTCGCTCCCCTGCTCTTCCGCCACGTCCACGATTTTTTCCGCGCGACCGGCCAGGATTTCGCCGAGGCAATCCGCCGCGCGATGAAATTTCTGCGTGCCGAGGACCAGATCCACGTCCGGCAACCGGTCAATGAGCTCCTGCCCGCGGCTTTGGGCCATGCACCCCATGAACCCGAGCACGACGTCGGGCCGGTCGCGGCGGACGTCCGCGGCCAGGTTTTCCATTTTCCGGAGGGCCTTTTGCTCGGCGAGGTCGCGCACGCTGCACGTGTTGAGCAGGATCACATCCGCCACAGTTTCGGACGGCGCGAGCGTGTAACCCTTGGCCACGAGTTGTGCGGCGACGGCTTCGCTGTCGCGCTCGTTCATCTGGCAACCGTAGGTCTTGATGTAAACACTCGGCATGGGGACGAGAGAAGCGGCAATTTAGGCCATTCCGATCGCCTTGGAAAGGTGGAAAGACGCGGGCATTCCGGGAGCGCCGGCATCTTGCCGGCGAGTTCTACTGTCTGAGACACGCGGGCAAGATGCCGGCGCTCCCATAAAGGGTTTTCCCCGTGCTTTAGAGGCAGCGGCCAATCCCGGTAAAATTATTCCCAAAATTTGATTGGCAAGTTTGGACAAGTTGGGCTTTATTATCAGCAGGTCATGGGAACCAACCGAGCAGTTCGACGACCCGCTTTCGCCGCAGTCCGGCGCAGCCATCCAAACCTTCAACCGGAGGACTTCCAATGGACATACATCATCCCTTCGTGACGGAATTCCCCGAACATCGCGAAACCATCCGTTCGCTCAAGCTGGCGAACACCCAGTTCCGCGCGATGTTCGAGGAATATCACAAACTCGACGACGAAATCTGCCGCATCGAAGAAGACATCGAGTACGCCACCGATCAGGAACTCGACGAACTGAAGTTCAAGCGCGCCAAACTGAAGGACGCGCTTTATTCCGCCGTGCGCAAGCACGAGACGGCGCTCGTGCACTGAGCGCCGGACGATTTGATTTGGCGGACCGCATTTTCGCCACGCTGATTTCGCCATCAAGGCTTGAAAGCGCTTGAGCCGATTTCAGTTTTCTAGTGCGTTTCCACCGCGGCTTTCCGCTTTTTGGCTTCCTCAATCACTTTCTCCGTCGCCTCGCGCGGCATTTCTTCGTAGTGGCTGAATTCCTCGGTGTGAACACCGCGGCCGCCGGTCAGCGACCGGAGTGTGCTCGAATAATGGTAAAGCTCCTTGGCCGGCACGCTGGCCTTGATGAGCTGAAACGCGCCGTCGGTGTCCATGCCGATGATTTTGCCGCGCCGCGATGACAGGTCGCCCATCACCTTGCCCATGCAATCCTCGGGGATGCGGATTTCGACCGTTTCAATCGGCTCCAGCAAAACCGGCCGGGCCGCCATGAACGCCTCCTTGAACGCGAAGTAGCCGGCGATTTGAAACGCGATGTCCTTCGAGTCCACCGGGTGCATCTTGCCGTCGTAAAAGTCAATCTTCACGTCGGTCACGCGGCAGCCGGCGAGGATGCCCTCGGTGCAGGCCTGATTCACCCCTTTCTCCACGGACGGCACGAAGACGCGGTCCACGTTCTGGCCGACGAGCGAGTTGTTGAACTCAACGCCGGTGTCGCGCGGCTTCGGTTCGATGCGCATCCAGACCTCGGCGAACTGGCCCGCGCCACCGGTCTGCTTCTTGTGCCGGTATTTTGAATCGCCCTTGCCCTTGATGGTTTCGCGGTATTTGACGCGTGGCTCGCCCAATTCGACATGCACATTGTGCCGGCGGCGCAAGCGGTCGGCGACCACTTCCAGGTGCAATTCGCCCTGCGCGGAAATGATGGTCTGGTGCAATTCCGCGTCCACGACGTAAAGGAACGTCGGGTCCTCATGGTGCAAGGCGGCCAATCCGGACGCGACTTTATCTTCCTCGCCCTTCACCCTGGTCACGAGCGCGGCGTGGATGTTCGGCTTGGGATAAGCCACCCTGGGCAGCGTCACCGGATGCTTGGCGTTGCAGAGCGTATTGCCGCTGTGGCTGTCCTTGAGCTTCACCGTCGCGGCGATGTCGCCGGGGCCGAGCGTGGGAACGGCCTCGCGGGTCTGGCCGTTGAGCAGATAAATCTGCCCGATGCGTTCGCTGACCTTGCGGTCGCTGTTGAACAAATCCATGCCGGTGGAAATCGAGCCGGCATAGACGCGAAAGAACGACAGTTCGCCGAAGTGCGCCTCGGCCATCGTTTTGAAGATGTAAACCACCGGCTCGCCGCTTTCGAGCGCCACCTCGACGTCCTTGCCATTGCCGTCCATCGCCTTGACCTTTTTGCGGTCCACCGGCGACGAACCGTATTTGGCAATGAAATCCATCAGCCGCGCCACGCCGATGTTGTTTTCCGCCGAGACGGCGAACAGCGGAATCAACAGTTCCTTCTGCACCGCCGCGTGGATACCGGCGCGGAACTCCTCCTCGGAAAGACTGCCCTGCTCGAAAAATTTGTTCATGAGCTCGTCATCGGACTCGGCGATGTGTTCAATAAGCTGGCCGTGCAATTCCTTGACCCGGGCCTCCCATTCGCCGGTGGCCGGTTCCTCCTGATACTTGCCGGAACCGTCCGTCGCATAGGTGACGATTTCATTGCGCAGCACGTCAAGGACCTTGTTGAAGCCGGGCCCGGCGTTCACCGGCACGGCCAACGGAAACACGTGCCGGCCAAAATGCTCCTGCAATTGCCTGACCACGGCGTCAAAATCCACGTTCTCCCTGTCCACGGCATTGATTACAATCATTTTCGGAATGCCATAGCCGGTCGCGTAATTCCAGACGCGGTCCGTGCCGACGCCGAGGCCATGATTGGCGTGGACAACCACCAGCGCGAAATCACCGACGCGCAACGCGCCCAGACCTTCGCTGATGAAATCGAGGTAGCCGGGCGTGTCAATGATATTGAACTTCTTGCCCGCCCATTCCGTGTGCAACAAGGACGCCGAGACGGAAATCTGCCGGTTTTTCTCGCTGACGTGATAATCCGAGACGGTGGAGCCGTCGGCGATGCGGCCCATGCGGTTGATGACGCCGCCGCACAGGAGCATCGCCTCGCTGAGCATCGTCTTGCCCGACGAAGCGTGGCCGACGACGGCAAAGTTCCGGATGTCTGCTGGCTGATAGGTTTTCATAAATGAAAGGAAGAGGTTGAGGTTTGACCAAAAGCCGTTGGCGAGAGGAGTTCAATGCGACAGACGAAAGAAAGAAAATTAACCCCGTGAAAGTCCGTTCGCCGTTGCATTTGGCGATTGAATCAGAAATCCAACGGTTGCGCAACCCACTTGCAATGGGAAACGGGCCTTTCGCGACTGGCGGAGCGCGGAGCATCGTTCCGCGCGTTTCAAAGGTTGCGTTCCGGCGAAGCAATGCTCCGCGCCCATCAAACCGGCCCATTACTGCAAGGCGTCTGTTTGTGAATAGTGCGGTTTCCCGTCAACTTGCGGTGCGGCGGCGTAAACGGGCAACTCCAAAGCAAATCGGCCTGCCATCGCAACTCACTTGCGGTGGCGCGTTAATTTCGTATGTTCATGGCCGGACGGGTCGAACTGAACCGGCCCAGGCAGGTGGGCGGGCCCGGTTCACATTATGGAATCTGAATTGTTGAAAGTATTGTTGATTGCCGGCGACGGGCGTTTGGCGCAGGCCGTGGGAGAGAAGTTGCGCAAAGAAGGACAACCCGTTGAAATCGCTACGGCGTCGGCGCTGGACGCCGGCGTGGCCAGGCTGTCGGCCGGTTCATTTGATGTCGTTTTGTTCGAGCTTCCCTCGGCCAATGCCGCCGGCCTCTTTCAAGTCACCTTCCTCGCCACCAAGGCGCCGGGCGTGCCGATGGTGGTTTTAGGCCCCAACCAGGATGAAGCGTTCGCCGTGGAAGTCATTCGCGCCGGCGCTCAGGAGTATTTTGCCAGGGAGGAATTGGGCGAACGCGCGCTGGAACCGGTGATCCGCTGCGCGTTGGAGCGCCACCTGGAACAAGCCGCTTTGCTTCGGGAAAAGGAAAATTACTACGGCCTGTTTGATCACCTGGTGGAAGGTATTTTTCGCACCACGCCGGACGGGCATTATCTGCTGGCGAACGTCGCGCTGGCGCGCATCTACGGCTACGACTCACCCGTGGAATTAATGGCCAGCATCAAGGACATTGGCCGCAGCCTTTATGTAAATCCGGCCCGGCGCGAGGAGTTCATCCGGCTGATGCAAACCAGCGACACCATCACCGACTTTGAATCCCAGATTTATCGCAAGGACGGCACGGTCATTTGGATTTCAGAAAATTGCCGGGCCGTCCGCGATGCGCAGGGCAAACTGCTGTACTACGAAGGCACAGTCCAGGACATCACCGAGCACCAGCAAACGGAGATGAGCCTGCGGAATTCGGAGTCCCTTTACCATTCGCTGGTCGAGACGATGCCGCAAAACGTGTTTCGGAAGGATTTGCAGAGCCGGTTCACGTTTGCCAACCAGCAATACTGCAAACATTACAAGTGCAAGCTGGAGGACATCCTCGGCAAAACGGATTTCGATTTTTTTCCAAAGGAACTGGCGGAAAAATACCTGAGAGACGACCGGCGCGTCATGGAAACCGGCCAGACCTACGAAATCATCGAGGAACATCACCCGTTGGGTCAGGAGAAAACCATCGTTCAGGTCGTCAAAACACCGCTCTACGGCGCGGATGGCAGCATCATCGGGTTGCAGGGGATTTTCTGGGACATTACGGCGCAAAAACTTGCCGAGGAACAAATCCACCGGGCCAACGTCGAGCTGGCCCGCAGCCGCGAGGAGTTGCGCACCAAAAATCTGCTGATGGAGGAAAACCTCCACATGGCGCGGGAAATCCAGTTTGCCATGCTGCCCCAGCAGTATCCGGTGTTCCCCCACACCGTTCCGGTGGAACAAAGCGCCTTCCAGTTCGTACACCGCTATCAGCCGGCAGAAACGGTCAGCGGCGATTTCTTCAACGTTTCGGCGCTCTCGGAGGACGAAGCGGCCGTCTTCATTTGTGATGTGACCGGACACGGCATGCGCGCGGCGCTGGTCACCGCCATGATTCGCGCGCTGGTGGAGGAACTGAAACCCATTGCGCGCGATCCGGGGATATTTTTGCGCAAGGTCAACGCCGACCTGTTTACCATTCTTAAAACCACCGGCTCGCCGATGCTCACCACGGCGTTTTATCTCGTCGCCAACTGGCGCACCGGCGTCATGCGCTTTGCCAACGCCGGCCATCCCAAACCTCTGCTCGTGCGCCGCTCGGCCGGCCGCATCGAACCGCTGGTCAACGCCTCCGGCAAAAGCCAGCCCGCCCTCGGCCTGTTCGAGGATCCGCCGTATCAAACCACCGAAATCAACCTCGCGCCCGGCGATCTCATGATGCTGTTCACCGACGGCCTCTACGAAGTGCAGGGACCGAACGAGGAATTATATTCCCAGGAACGGCTGATCATGGACGTGAAGGACCGCCTGCAAAAGCCCGCCGGCCAGTTGTTCGACGAATTGTTGGCGGCCATCGGCAATTTCTCCGTGGACCAGAAATTCGCCGACGACGTCTGTCTGGTCGGCCTGGAATACAACGGAAATCCGCCGCCGAAAAAACCGTAGGATCGAAGCGGCGGCTTTACCGGGCGCTCAACGCCGAACCGACGGCGTCCTGGATCCCGGTGCCCCGCAGGTTCTGCGCAATGATTTTGCCGTCGGGGCCAATCAGGAAAATCGAAGGAATGCCATAAACCGCGTAATCCTTCGTCACATTATCTTTCGACCAGTCACCGAGGAAACCCTGCACCCATTTGATGTCCTTGTCCTGCGCGAATTTTTGGGGCGCTTCCACCTTCGGGTCCAGGCTCAGGCTGATCATCACAAACCGGCTGTCCTTGCCAAAGGCGTCATGGGTCGCCTTGAGATTCGGCGTCTCCGCCACGCATGGCCCGCACCACGTCGCCCAGAAATCCAACAGCACATATTTGCCGCGGAAATCGGAAAGTTTCAGCGGCTGGCCGTCCAGCGTCTTTACATTGAAATCCGGTGCCACGTCGCCGTTGTTCACATGCTTCACCGCTCTTAACGTGACTTCGCCGATGTCATATGGCGCGTCCGGAGCATTCGTGTCGGCTTCCGGCACGGTCACTTCCTTCGCGTCCACCTGCGCCTGCATCACCCCGTTTTGCCAGATATTGCCGGTCAATGTGTATTTTCCAGGCACGACCGTATCCGCGCGGAAAGTGCCGTCGGCCTTTACCTGCAATTGGCGCCGATCTCTCATGGCCCCGGCATATTTTTTGCCCGCGTCGGTTTTCATCCAGTCCTGGTACCATTTTTGAACTTTTTCCTGGGTGTTCATTTCCTTCGGGACCGGCGGCGGGGTCACGGCCGGTTGCAACGTAATACTGCATTGCTGTAAATCCGCGTCCGCGGCCAAAGCGGCATCGTGTTTCAGATGGCCGGTAACCGTCCGGCCGCTTAAATTGATTTGCACCGTATTCGTCCCGCCGGGCTGGACGTCTTCCGATTGCAATTCCAGGTAACTCCATGACCGCTCGCTGATCGGCTGTTTCAATTCGAGGCGGACGGTTCCCGGGGGAACCTGTGCGAAAGTGAAATGCCCCTGCGCGTCCGTCGCCACCGGTTCCTGTCCCCACACGTTGATTTGCGCGGCGGCGTCGCCGGCAAAGAAGTAAAGCTCTTGACCAGGCATCGGTTTGCCATGATTGAGGACCACGCCTCCAATTCGGCCCCACGGCTGCAAGGTGATGGTCGCCGTGTTCGTGAAGTCGGCCTTGGACGCCATTGCAAAACCCGCGTCGGACGCGGCAATCAGGATGAAATCTCCATCCTGTGGTGGCATTTCAAAATGACCGTCGCTGGCGGTTTCATAACTGTCGTTGTTCTGGTTCTGGTTGCGAATCATCGTGCCGTTCAACTGCAGGTAATCCCGCTGGCCGGCCGGAATGACCGTCACCCCGGCGGCAGGTTTGCCGTCTGCCGTTTTGACCAGGCCGATGAGGTCCGGGGTCTTTTTCAGTTTCACGTCCCAGGTCACTTCGCCCTCGCCCGGCTTGATGGCGCGGGATTTTACCGGCGCGTAGCCGGGCGCCGAGATTTGAAAGACAAAATCAAACGCCGACGAACTGATGATGATGGGGCTTTCGAAATGGACTTCGTAATGGCCCGCCGACCCGGTGCTGGCCCGTTGCCGCTCAAACCGCGCGCCGTCGCCTTCCGGCCATCCCGGGGTGATTTTGAAACCGGCCACCGGCTCGCCGCTGTCCGCGTCCGTTACCGAGCCTTTCACCGTCAATGGCGGGCCGAGCTTAAATACGGTTTCGTTGGTGAGGTCGGTTTCAACCCTGGTCCATTCCAAACCCATGTAACCGCCTTTCATGATCGTCAAAAGCATTGGCTGGTCGGGGGCCGAGTTCCACGTGAAGGCGCCGTCGGTGTCGGTTTCGGTTTTCCAATCCAGGGTTCGCCCGGTGGAAATGCCGTTGCGGTCGGCCAGACCGTCATACGAAACCGCTGCGCCAACAACCGGTTGGCCCGCGGAATCCACCACCCGGCCGCGAATCGTCCGTCCCGGTTTCAACACGACTTCCAGCGGCCCATTCGTTGCCATCACCGTAACCGTGCGAAAATCCGGCGCATAGCCATCAGCGCTGAAGGTCAGGTAATTGTCGCCGCGGCTGAGGTTTTTCAGGTGAAATTGTCCGCCGTCATCCGTGCTGGTCTTGAGCGCGCCGCTCATGTAACGGTCGAAGCCGACAAACACCGTGGCATTGGTCAAAAGGTTCCCCGCCGGGTCGCGCACCGTGCCGCCCAGGGCGAAACCCCGGCTCAACTTCAACACGGCCATCCCATCGAAGAAATCCACCGTGCGGATGTGATTGCCGGTAAGTCCGCGCTGGCTTGGTCCGTCCGCGTAAAATTGTGCCTGGGGAAAATCAGGATGCGTCACCGTTACCCCGAAATCCTGATAACCTTCCGGCAAACCCTGGATACGCCAATGGCCGGAGGCATCGGTCCCGGTGGTCTGGCTGGGCAGGTAAGCCCGATCGCTCATATCACCAAAGTACATACTGTTGAAACTGACCTGAGCCCCAGCCACCGGTTGGTCCTGTTCATCCAGTACCACGCCCCAAATTGACGCGCGGCTCTCCGTGAGCTGATAGGTGATTTCAGCCGGAATGCTGCCGCTCTGCCAGTTCCCGCTGCGGCCCGAATAACCCGGCTTGGACACCGAGACACCCACGTCGCTGGTCCGGCTGGCCGCATATTTCACCAGCGCCACCCCGTCGGTTGAAGTCAAAATCGGATCGGCGACCACGCCTTCATCGTCCACGGTCATGCCGGGGGAAACATCCGCGCCGGCGATGGCCGCGCCCGTTTCCTTGTCCACCACGCGCACCTTCAAAACCCCGTCAAAATGAAGGCTCGGCTCCAGGGGCATGGGCGCGGTGACTTCCCGCTGCGGATCACTTTTAGCCACGGTGGCCGCCACCAGCGCGTAGGACGCGCGGCTGCGGGTGGATATCAGGTCCAGACTGTCCACCATTTTGTCCGGAAACGGATTACGCAGCACGCTCTCGAACAAACGCCCCGTGCCTTTGTAAACGCCCGGCCCGCGCCAGATGATTTTTGTGTCCGGATCGGCAACAATCTCCTGCTCCTCGGACAACAACCGGGCCCAGTCGATGACCTGATAATTGTAGCGGAGGGTGAAATCATGGCTCGTGCCATCCGCGTAATGCAGGCGGAGTGTGGCAACCGGACAGCCATAATACTCCCGCCACTGCACGGCGTGGATCAAATGCAGCTCGTCGAATTTCCGCCCGATTTTGATTCCCGTCACCTCGTTCCGGCGAACATCCCCGCGATCGGCCGGGCTTTTGCCATAAAGGTATATCTCACCGTCCACATCAAATGGCAGACCATCGATGGTCTTTCGTCCAAAATAACCCGAGTAACTGCTGTTGGTGCCGTCGGGTCCCACAAACACCTTGCTGTAGAACGGTTTTAGATCAAGAACGTAGGGCAGTGCGTCCATTGACGCCGGGGCCGTTCTTTTACTCTGCGTCGCGTCCGTCCGGCAGCCGGCGGCGATTAAAGCCAACCAAAGCAAAGCCGGCGTGGACCAACCAATAGCCAATTTAAAGCGGGCAATCATTTGAAGGTGTCGTGTGATGTGCGCCCGGCCCCCAGAATGCCAACCTGTGCGGGTCGGGTCGCCCGAAACGGTGAATCCTCACGCCAATGTAAAATCGTTCGCCCATATCTTCAGAGCCATGACATCCAGACACTGCTTACGAGGGTGATTCAATGCCGAAACTACTCCGGCGGCCGCAAACGTCAACCCCATTAAATAATGGTCCAGTTTGGTAAGACGAGGCTGCTGGCGGCCATCGGTGAGTTCCCGGTGGACCACGAATTCGCCGACGACGTTTGTCTGGCAGGAATGGAATACGCCGGCAAGCCGGCCTGAAAAGTTGACGGCATCGTTACTCGGTCAGGATTTTTATCACGCGCGATTTCTCGGCGCGTTTGCGCCGGGTCTCGTCGAGGATTTTCTTGCGGAGCCGGAGATTCTTCGGCGTGGCCTCCACGTATTCGTCGGAACCGATGTATTCCAACGCACGTTCGAGTGAGAGCTTGAACGGCGGACTGAGTTGGATGCCCTTGCCATCACCCACCGAACGCATATTGGTCAATCGCTTCGCCTTGCAGGGATTCACGGGAATGTCGTTTTCGCGCGCGTTTTCACCCACAATCATGCCGGCATAAATGGCTTCGCCCGGCTCCACCATCAGGCGGCCGCGCTCCTGAATCATGTTCAGCGCGTAGGCCATGGCCTGGCCGCTTTCCATGCTCACCAGCGAGCCGTTCTTGCGCGCCGCAATTTCGCCGCGGTCCGGGCCGTATTCGTGAAACAGATGGCTCATCACACCCAGGCCGCGTGTCTGGTTGACGAGGTCGGTCTCAAATCCAATCAACCCGCGCATGGGAATCAGCGCTTCGATGGTCACCTGGTCGGCGTGATGGTTCATGTGGATGATTTCAGCTTTGCGGCCGGAAAGGTTTTCCATGATGGCGCCCATGAATTCCTGCGGGATTTCGAGGAACAACTTTTCAATCGGCTCCAGCATGTTGCCGTTGGCGTCCTTTTTGTAGAGGACTTCGGGACGCGACACCAGCACCTCGTGGCCCTCGCGCCGCATTTGCTCGACCAGGATGGCAATCTGCATTTCACCGCGGCCTTCGACCTCGAAAATCTTCGGGTCATTGGTCTGTTTGATGCGCAAGGCGACGTTGGTGCGGATTTCCTTTTGCAACCGTTCCCAGATGTGCCGCGCAGTGACAAGCTTGCCGTCCTGACCGGCGAGCGGGCCGTCGTTCACGGCAAATTCCATCTGGATGGTCGGCGGATCAATCGGGATGTACGGCAACGCGCCACGTTCCGGTTTGTCCGCAATCGTTTCGCCGATGAACACCTCCTCGAACCCGGTGATGCCGACGATGTCGCCCGCGTGGGCTTCCTGCACTTCAATGCGTTTCAGGCCTTCGAAGTGATAAATCATCGTGATTTTGCCCTGTGAAATTTTGCCGTGGCCATGCAAACAAACCGCCGGGTCACCCACCTTCACCTTGCCCGCCATGATTTTGCCGAACGCGATGCGGCCCAGGTAATCCGAGTAATCCAGATTGGCGACGAGAATCTGGAAACCGTCGCCGGCCTTGGCGCGCGGTGACGGAATGTGTTTCACAATCGCGTCGAATAACGGCTCCATAGTCCCACTGACATGACTCAAATCCATCTTCGCGTAACCGGCCTTGGCCGAGCAATAGACGAATGGAAAATCGAGCTGTTCGTCCGTCGCGTTCAGCGAAATGAACAATTCAAAAACCTGGTCGAGCACCTTCTTCGGGTTCGCGTTTTCGCGGTCAATCTTGTTGATGACCACAATCGGTATGGCGCCCGCCTCCAGCGCCTTGCGGAGAACGAAACGCGTCTGCGCCTGCGGCCCGTCGGCGGCATCCACCACCAGCAGCACGCCGTCAATCATATTCATGATGCGCTCCACCTCGCCGCCGAAATCCGCGTGTCCGGGCGTGTCCACGATGTTGATGTGATAATCCTTGTATTTGAACGCGGCGTTCTTGGCGCGGATGGTGATGCCCTTCTCCTTTTCCAGATCCATCGAATCCATCAGGCGCTCATCCTGTGACTCGTGCTGGTTGGCGCGGAAGGTTCCGGACTGCTTGAGCAGGCAATCCACGAGCGTCGTCTTGCCGTGGTCCACGTGCGCGATGATGGCGATGTTTCTAATGTGCTGCATTTTCTTAAATTTTTATTTTTAAGTTCTAAATTTTAAATTCAATTTGCCGCAATCAACTTAAAATTCAAAACTCAACACTCCAATGACCCAAGCCGGATAGTCTGCCTTTTAAACGGAAAAGGTCAAGCCAAGTGTAGAGGAAAACAACCACGGATGGACACAGATCGACACGGATAAGGCCCCGGCAAACCCCGCTAAAATCAGTCAAAAGGTGATTTCACCCATCGCGTCGTATTTCCAGACGTGGAAAATATGCCAATCGAAAAGCTGTCTGGCAGCCGGGACTTTGGCCAACGGATAGAGCGGTGCGTAAAAAACATTAAGGACTTTGTCAGTTCGCTTGCAAATAATTCCGTAGTCTTCCAGTTTCGCCATCGGTCCAATGCTCAATCCGTAAACAACAAAAAAGCACAAAAACGCTATCGCAATCTTCCGTCGTCTGCGGTGTGCAAATAATCCGTGTTTATCCGTGTCCATCCGTGGTTAAATCAATTTCTTCAACTTCGCATCATCGCCGAGTTTCCGGACCAGCTCTTTCACCTTTTGCGCCTGGCTTTTGTGCGCCAGCAATACCGCGTCGTCAGTCTGCACCAGAATCGAATCCCGTAAGCCCACCACCGCAATCGGCGTCCGGCTCTTCGTCCGCGCATCAAAGATGATATTCCGCGCGCCGTCCACGTGGATGAAATCCGCCACCACGCAATTGCCTTCCGGGTCGGCCTTGAGATGCCGCCCCAGCGCCGTCCACGAACCAACGTCGTCCCATTCAAACACGCCGTCGGCCACAATGACATTTTGCGCCTTTTCCATCAGCGCGTAGTCAATCGAGACTTTCTTGATGCCGGGATATTCCTTTGCCAGCACTTTGGCGAGCCTGGCCGGTTGGTTGGCCACCTTGAACCAGCGCTGACAGGCCGCGTACATCTCCGGCTGATGTTTCTGCAAACCTTCGGTAACAGTCACGAACGACCACACAAACATCCCTGCATTCCAGCGGTACTGGCCGCTGTTGACGTATTCGAGTGCCCGCTGAAAATCGGGTTTCTCCACAAACCGTTCCGCCTTGAAGAAAGTCGTTTTCGTCTTCTTCGCGCCCTGTGCCGGCGGCAGTTCCTGGCCGACCTGGATGTAACCGTACCCCGTGTCCGGCCCGGCCGGCTTGATGCCGATAGTGATGATGGCCTGGCCGCGTGAAGCCAGATCAAACGCGTCATTCAAGACCTGCTGAAACTTCTTTTCGTCGGGAATGACGTGGTCGGCCGGCAAAACCGCCATGACACCCGTCGTCGAGCGCGCGCCCACCAGTGCCGCGCCCAGCGTGACGGCAGCGGTGGTGTCACGGCCAATCGGCTCGGCAATGAGATTGGCTTTGGGAATTTTCGGGAGCTGCCGGCGGACTTCCGGCAATTGCACCTCGTTGGTGATGACAAGAATGTTCTTCGCCGGCACCAGCGGCAGGACGCGCTCGACGGCCTGCTGGAGAAACGAGCGTTTGCCGAGCAGCGTGAGCAATTGTTTGGGCATCCGGTCCCGGCTCACCGGCCAGAACCGTTCGCCGCGTCCGCCCGCCATAATAATGACAAAACGGTTTTTAGTATTATCCCTTTGTGATTTCATCCCGACCGATTGAACACGGAGAAGGGGACAATTGCAAAAGTTGTTTTTAGTTCTATTCCGGGCGCAACTTGAAACGGTTCCTGAAAAACAGGCGGCGGGAAGCCGCTTGAACGCGCAACATTGCATCAGGCTGCGAATATCATGACGGACTAAATCTGTGTTTGGCGCTGCGGATGGTCTCCTCGCCGGGATGTCGGGCCCGGTCAAGCCGGCGGCCATGTTTTTTATGGCTTCCGGCAGTAATGGCCTTTACGATTTATGGCCATCATGAAGTTGAAACGACCGTCACTGGTTTCCCAAGGCTCCGTGTTCCGAATGATTCAGACAGCGGATGAAGCCTGGAAACGGCGTGACTTCCAGAAATGTTTTGAGTGGCTGGAACGCGCCAGCCGTCTGGACCCGGCCAATTCCAGTATCCTGTTCATCCTGGGTCAGCGTTACGGATTGCGTTACGATTATGCCGCGGCCGAGCGCAATTTTGACAAGGCCGTGCAGCTGGCGACGAAAAAATCCGAGGCATTGGCAACCGCGGGCCAATTATCCACCGATTTTGCCAGCCATCAATTGTCTGAACGTTATTTTCAGCAGGCCTTGAAACAAAAAGACGCGTCCCCGGAATCCTTCGCCCGATTGGCAGAACTCTACGAACGCCTGCACCGCCTGGAAGATGCCTCCAAACTGGTGGACCAGGCATTGCAATTGGACGCCAACTGCGTTTTGGCCCGCCTGACCCAAGCCAGGTTAAGCCGCCAGGCCGGACTTTTGGAAGAAGCGGAAAAGATTCTCCTTCCGGTCCTGGGATCAGCTCAGAGTGAGATGCGGATACGCGGCCACTATGAACTGGGCGCTATTCTGGATCGGCAGGGGCGGTACGACGATGCCATGACGGCGTTTCTGGAAGCCAAGGCGGCGTTGCGCGCGAAAACCCAACCGCTGCTGGCGCAGGCGAAAGCAAATCGCATTTCCAGAAAAAAGGTACTGGCTGACTTTACGGCGGAAACCATGCACCGCTGGTTTGATTTCGGCCCGCAACTCCAGCCTGCCCGGCGCGTGGCGTTTCTGGGCGGCCATCCGCGTTCGGGGACAACCTTGCTGGAACAAGTCCTGGATTCGCATCCGGATATCGTCTCGGCCGAGGAAACACAGGTTTTTGTGGACGACGCGCTCAACCCACTGAGAGCCAATCTGTCGGGAGGCTCGCCGCTGGCCTATCTGGAAGCAGCGCAGGCCGATGCCTTGCAACAGTCCCGCGCAAGATATTTCCACGCCATGGAATTGTGCTTGAACAAACCGATCGGCGACCGGCTGCTGATTGACAAAAATCCTTCGGTAACCCTTTTCCTCGCGGCCTTTATTCGCATATTTCCTGAAATCAAAATTCTAATTGCCTTGCGGGACCCCCGGGACGTGGCCCTGAGCTGTTTTATGCAATGTTATGTGCCGGTCACCCCTTCCAGCGTAACCTATCTGAGTCTGGAAGAGACAACTGAAGGTTACGCGCACACGGCGGAGGAGTGGAAGATTCTTTCGTCCGCGATAAAAAACCCACGGTTGGAAGTGCGTTACGAAGACGTGGTGGCCGATTTGGAATCAGTGTCCCGGCGCGTATTGGATTTTCTGGGTGTGCCCTGGGGTGCATCAGTGTTGCGCTTTGATGAACACGCGCGGAGCAAAAGAGTGCGCTCGCCCACCTATGCTGACGTAACCCAACCTGTCTTTAAACGTGCTCTCGGCCGCTGGCGGAACTACCAGAAATATCTGGAACCTTGTTTGGACCGGCTGGAGCCGTTCGTCAAGGCCCTGGGATATGAGTAAGCGGATTGCTCGAGGGCTGAGAGTTTAGAGTTTATGGATGATGACAAGTGCGGTCGGTTCAAGTCCTCTCGCGCGCCCAATTTCCAAGTCCGGACGAGGCGCTGCGCCAGACACTCCAGCCCTCACTGGACCAGCTGCTCACGATAAGGCTTGTGGGCTTTGAAAAGTTGCAGCAACTTCTGGCTCTGGAGCGCCAGCGCTTGTTGCCCAAGAGCCAGCGCCAATTCGCGGGCTTTTGCCGATGCCGCCACCGCATCTTCAAATCGTCCCGCCTCAGCGTAAGCGGCGGCCAGGGTACAAATCAATTGCGGATTCTCGTAATCGGTCAATTGACAAGCCCGTTCAGCCGATTGGATGGCCTGCTGGCCATTGCGAGCACGCGGCTGGGAACACGTCGCCAAATGCCATGCAAGGTTGTTCAAAAAGGATGGATTGTTTGGTTCCAGCTTAATGGCGGCTTGATAGTGCGCGATGGCCTGTTCGAATTGTCCCTGGCGGGACAAGGCGTTGCCGAGGTTGTTATAGAGGTTCGGGTTGTTGGGACTGATTTGCAGCGCCTTTTGGTACTGGGCAATCGCCTCGTCCACTTTGCCTTCCTGGAGCATTGCGTTGCCGAGGTTGCCGTGGGCCTCCACGGAGTCAGGATTGATTTGCAGGACCTTTTGGAATTGGGCCATCGCTTCGTCCACTTTGCCTTCCTGGAGCAGTGCGCTGCCAAGGTTGTTGAGGGCCTCCGTGTAGTCAGGATTGAGTTGCAGCGCCTTTTGGAAATACGGAACCGCCTCATTCACCTTGCCCCAATGGAACAGTACATTGCCGACGTTGTTCCAGGTGGGCGGGTCCTGGGGATTGATTTCCAGGGCCTTTTGAAATTGGGCCATCGCTTCGTCCACCTCGCCTTTTTGGATCAGTACAAAACCCAGGTTGTTGCAGGCCATCCAACAGTCCGGATTCCTGGCGAGTGTGGCGCGCCAGAGAGTTTCGCTGTCCGCATACAGGCCACATTGATACCACGTCAATCCGCCCAGTACCAATAGCAGCGTTCCGCAAAATTTTGGCTCCCAGAACTCCCGACCGTCTTTTAAACGGCGGAATAATTTGTCAATTCCTGCCACAGCCAACGTGAGCGGACCGATCATGGCCAGGTACTGAAAATGATCGGCCACGAACGAATAGCGGAACGGATAGACATTGAAAACCCCCAGCGCCGGGAACAAGGTTCCAACGAAAAAAAACCAGGCCGCCAGCGGTCCGCGGTTCCGGCGCGATAGCATCCACAACCCCAGGGTGACCAACAGTGCCATCGCCGGGAAGAGATATTGCCACCCTGTCACCTGGCTGACATGCCAGCGGGGATACATGAAAATCAAGTCCACCGGACAGATCAGTTTGCCCAGGTAGAACCAAATGGCGCGTCCGGCAATGAGTGTCCGCTCGATCAAGGAAAAATTATATTCCGAACCGCTGGCGCCAACGTATGCCCACTCCACCCACGCGGTGAACAAGCCGGCACCCACCCCCGCCACAAAGAACGGAATCAAGGGCAACACATCCTGTTTCCAGGACAATTTTCCACGTTGCCACCAGAAAACCAACAACAACGCCGCCGGCAAGGTCGCAATGACGGTCTTGGACAGTAATCCCAACAAGAACAGCCCCAAAGCGAGGAAGTAAAGCCTCCAGTTTCTGCTCCGGTCAAATCTCAGGTAAAGCAATGCTGCGCTTAGATAAAACGCCCCGGACAAGACGTTCTTGATTTCCGAGATCCATGCCACCGACTCCACGCAGACGGGATACAGGGCAAAAATGGCCGCCGCCAGCCAGGCGCCGGGCACATCCAGCCGGCGCAGAACAGTCCATAGCAGAATGGCATTCAGCGCTTGCAGCAGGACGTTCGTCAAGTGGTAGCCCAGCGGATTCAGTTGCCAAAGGTGATATTCCACCCAGAAACCGGTGAACGCCATCGGGTAGTATTGCGGGGTGGCGCCGGGCACAAACCAGATTTGCCAAAGACCTTTCAGAGAGCGCAACGTCAGGTTGCCAGTCACGTAATGATCATCGTCCCAAATGAACCCCGCGTGCCAAATTGGCTGGTAAGCGAGAATTGTGGCAAATACCAGAAAGAGGCCAAACAGCCACCACCGGTGCGGCGAAGAAGTCAGAAAATCAACAACCTTGTCTGTTTCAGGTCCGTGGCCTCGTGGAGCGGCCGCCTTGGCACCGGCTATAGTCGAGACGTTTCGCTGGTTCGATTTGGAATCCGGCGCGAACTTCATTCCGCCCAAGGATAAATAAAGTCAAGAGCCGGTTCAAGGTGTCAGTGGTTTAAATGGCAAAAACCTGCAGATTCCTCTCCTCCGCGCCTGTGCATTCCAGCCGGGAACCAAATTTTCTGCCCTGAAGTGGCGTGGATTGTTTGCGCGAATAGCTGCAAAGTTGAAACCGGCTGGAATCAGCAAATGATGTCCGACTGTGAAGGAAAAATGGCATCGCTGGCCGCGCCGCGACCACTGGAATGGCCAGAATTGCCATCGCCCGCCACAGTCTTGATGATGTTGGTATTCGTCATACGGAAGCGGTTGTGGTCTGGGAACTATTTCGAGGTGCTTATTCAGTGCGAATGGAATGGGCGGCCTGCTTGATAGGATTTCAACTGTGATCGAATGGCCTCGGCCAGTGCAGTGTCGGACTGCGCCTTGGCTAGTTCCAGAGCGCGTTGCGCAGTTTTCACCGCGTCAGGGAAGCGCCCCGCCTCGGCGTAAGCAGCGGCCAAGGTGCTCAATACGACCGGATTTGCATCGCCCGTAAGCTGATTCGCACGCTGGGCCAGTTCCACTGCCTGATTGCCGTTGCGCAGTGAAGCCTCCGGACAAGTGGCCAGCAACCTGGCCAGGTTATTCTGGACTTCCACATAGTCAGGATTTATTTGCAATGCCCTCTGGTAATAAGCAATCGCTTCCTCTGTTCTTCCTGTTTGGTGAAAGGTATCACCGAGGTTGTAACAGGCCTCCGCATAGTCGGGATTGATTCGCAGCGCTTTTTGGTATTGGGCAATCGCCCCAGCCACATCCCCATATTTGAAAAGCGCATTGCCAAGGTTGTTGTGAGCTTCCGCGTAGTCAGGATTGACTCGCAGCGCCTTTTGGTATTGGGCGATGGCCCCGTCCACGTTGCCCTGTTGGAACAACGCATTGCCGAGGTTATAGCGGGTTTCTGCATTGTCAGGCTCGCTTTGCAGGGCCTCCTGGTATTGGGCCATCGCTTCGTCCACCTTGCCCTGTTGGAGCAACGCGGTGCCGAGGTTATTGTGGGCTTGCGCGTAGTCGGGATAAAGTTGCAGGGCCTTTTGGAATTGAGCCATCGCTTCGTCCACCTCGCCCTTTTGGGTCAGTGTAAAACCGAGATTGTTGCAGGCCATCCAACAGTCTGGATTCCTGGCGAGGGTGGCGCGCCAGAGTGTTTCGCTGTCCGCATACAGGCCACATTGATACCACGTCAATCCGCCCAGTACTAATAGCAGCGTTCCGCAAAATTTTGGCTCCCAGAACTCCCGACCGTCTTTTAAACGGCGGAATAATTTGTCAATTCCTGCCACAGCCAACGTGAGCGGACCGATCATGGCCAGGTACTGAAAATGAT
>Ga0209517_10000654_pt1 | contig 57774 bp, 39 predicted proteins | sample PeaSoiMetSII2010_FD_187695 | JGI IMG/M metagenome (GOLD analysis project Ga0209517, IMG submission 187695) | Peat soil microbial communities from Weissenstadt, Germany - SII-2010 (SPAdes) (version 2) | ecosystem: Environmental > Terrestrial > Soil > Wetlands > Peat | place: Germany...
CCGCTCATAAACAGCCGGTAGATCCGCCTGAGGAACGTATCCCACAAAGCGCACGTTCTGCAAGTTCCATTCGGCGACCAAGCCCCGAAGATGGCTCTCCCGATCCCCAGTGCCAACGATGTCCAGGGATGCATCGGGGTAGCGGCCCTGCACTTCGCGGAACGCGCGGATTACCGATTCGACATCGTAAAGCTTGAGCAGGTGCCGTGTCACCACCATCTTGGGCCCCAGCGGCTTTCTCTCCCGGTAAGGAAATCTCGAAAAATTCACGATATTCGGAACGATCTGAACGGAAACCCCGATGCGCCGGCCGATGACTTCGACTAGAAAGTCCGAAGGCGCAGTCACCACGTGGGCCATCCGGAAGAATGGCTTTAGAACAGGAGCCGACCAGCGGAAAAAGTCGTCTGCCTGGCCGCCCCGATAGTTGAGGATCACTCGTTTGCCGCGGATCCGGCTGATTACCACTGCGGGGCAAACGATCAAGAAAAAATACAGCCACGAGCACGCCAAGATGTGTACCACCTCCGCCTTCCCGAGCATTTTCCAGAGCTCCCAACAAAAGACCGTGGAACGCAAAAACGGCCGCGCCCCCCGCAGCCGCTCCATGAACCGCAGCGGCCGCGGAAACGGCAGATTGGAAGCCAGGAAATTGGCGGAGATCCCCTCCGCGTTCATCAGTTCCTGCATGAGCTGCCCTTGTAGCGCCATCCCTCCATAAGGAGGCACTTTAGGCCCGATTAACAGGATGCTTCGCTGTTTCATCGACTGCCGTGTCTGTTTCATCCTTCGCTCCCGTCAACCGTCTTCGAATCAGTTCCGTGCCTTTTTCGACCCACTCCTGAGGCGACGACCGCCACCAGTGATTCACCAGGCGAGCTACCGGGCGTTGCTCCAGCAGGCGCCGGGTATACCGATTGGAAGGCCACCCTTCTTTTCCGGATCCTCCTTTTGCCTGGACCTCGCGCAGGGATTGCTCGATCGCTTCCATTGCAAAATCGATTTGAGCGCGAGTGATAACCAGAGGCGGGATGATTCTGATGTTCACGTTGCCGTAACCATACGTGAGATGGACGCCCCGCTTGCGGCAGCCGTACATGAATGCGTTCGCGGCTTCCACCGTCGATGCGGAGTTGGGAGGGATCAGATCAAATCCGATCATCAGCCCCAGCCCTCTTACATTCGCGATCGCAGGGAAGCGGGCCGACAAGTCTCTTAGCCGCTCCATAAAATAGCCACCGTTCTCCCGTGCACGGTCCGCCAGGCCTTCCGCCCGGACGATATCAATCACCGCGCCAACCGCCGCCGCCGGCACGGGATCGGACTGATGACTCGATAGATTCCACAGCCCGTCGCCAACCACCCTGTCAGCGATCTCCGCAGTGGTGATGACCGCCGCCACGGGAAACCCGTTACCCACCGACTTCGACAACGTCAGAATGTCCGGCTCCACTCCGTGATGCTCAATGGCAAACCATTTTCCGGTCCGGCCAAACCCGGTCTGGGCTTCATCCACAATCAACAAAGCCCCGCGTTCCTGCGCCATTTCCTTGAGCACCTTTAGATACCCCGGCGGCGGAAGCAGCATGCCGCCGGCTGACAGCAGCGGCTCGACAATTACGGCGGCCACATTGCTCCAGTCGCCAATCCAACTGTCGAACGATTGTAGACACGGGAAACCGCACGGCGGCCGCGTTGCGTCGGTGAAACAGGCCGTGCATGCAGGCGTGATCGGCAGGCGGGAACTCTCGGGGACCGTGGGAAGAGAATCTCTCAGACTATGCGAGAACAGGCCGGAACAGCTCTTCGTAGCCAGCGATGTTCCATAATAGCCTCGCGAAAAACCTACGATCCCGGTTCGCCCGGTGTAAGCCTTCGCCAGACGGAACGCGAATTCATTGGCTTCTGTTCCCGTGGAAAGAAAAATGGATTTCTCCAACTTTCCCGGGGCCACCTGCGCCAGCTTATAACCGGCCTCGAGTACTGCTGGCGAAAGGAATTGAGTGCCGGTATGAAGCAAGGCTTCCGTCTGCCGCGAGATCCTCTCGATAAACTTGGGATGGTTATGTCCGAGAACGGAACAGAACATGCCCGAAGCCAGGTCCAGGAGTTCATTGCCGTCGGCATCGCGAAGCGTACAGCCCCGCGCTTCGACCAGGACCTGATCGGCGTAGGGCATCGCCATCAGTACGTATTTCCCGTACCGCTCCCAATACTCCATGTTCGTCAGCTTGGTTTCAGTCATTGAATTTTCCGGACCAACCGCCTATCCTCCGGCGCGCGCTCCTAGTGAGAAAACGGGGGTTTCCTCATTTCCGGCATTACCGAGTAGCCCAGAGGGGCAGTCGGGTCGATCCGCAAATTGGTCGTGTAGACGTATCCCGGAGGATTTCGGTCGAATCCCGCCCGCCGGCACACACGATAGGTAAAGCACTTGGCCCAAGGAACCAACCCGGTCTCCGCGACCGACAGCGACTGCAATCCTACCTTTTTCCGGAAGAAGCGGTTCGCGTTATAGACGAGCTTGCGCCGCTCCGATTCTTCGGTCTGGTAGCGCGTGGAAAGGGAAACATTAAATGTGTCGGCATTGGTTATCCGATGGGGGGCGTTGTGGGGCCACCAAAGAGCCGTTCCCGGCGCGAGTTCAAACACGCTGGCATAGTTGTCGAACTCCGGGGAATACGGAACTTCCTCGTCCATGGCCGACCCATAAATCTCTTCCATGAAGAATTGAGAAACGAAACGCTGGTCGCCCGCCGGATACACCCACATGCGTTTCTCCCCACGTATGTGAAACAGGGTGGTTGGCGGACCATCCGCATGGTAATACACCAATGCATTCGGCGATGACAGGAGAAGCGTTCCAAAAGCGCATATAGGCTTGAATCGCGGACAATCGGCAGCCATTTCCGCATAAAGCCGGTCGATAACCTCCCGATACTGGCGGTCAAACAGATCCAACCTGACGATGTTATACCAGATCCGGCCAGTCTTGACGGCTGCGAGCAAGTCCTTACCCGACACGCCCGCCGTATCGACAGGCTTCCACTCTTCCCGCCGGCAGAGATCCGTTCCCATGGTCCACGCCTGAAGGCGGTTGCGCGGATAATTATCAAGCAAATCCACTAGCGCCTGATCGTTGAACAAATCCATCTCCCGCAACCGATGATGACCTAACAGCGCATCGGGGGAAGATTCGTCGAACTTTCCCGCATCCCACTGAAGTAATTTATCGGTATTCTCCGCCCCTAAGACGGTTGTTCCGCGACTAATCGACTCTGGCATATTCATACTCCTTGGATCTCTCGTTCTGATGAAACTCGTGACGCATCAGGCCTACCGAATACATTTAATCCAACGGCCGTCGTGCACACTTCAATCCACGGCCACTTTCATCCGCGTAAGTCAGCCAAATTGTATCGTGATCGATTTGCAGCGAGCTATTCAACCCGGCACCCTGCTGGTCTACAACCTCTGCAATCCACTTACCGTTCTTCCGGTACGCCAACTTTAGAACCCCCGCGCCGGAGTCATAGTAGCTCATGTAAGGAATACCGCGATCGTCTATGACAAGGCCATTCTTATCGGGATACGCCTCTCGCACCAGCGCATCCACAACTTCCATCTGCCATTTACCGTCTTTCCGGGTCGCATACTTGACCAGGTGATTCCGCACATCGGTATACGTGATGTGCGGTATGTCGTATTTGTCGACAATCAGCGCCACGGAAAACACCGGTAAGTTCATTGGGCCGTCGCCTTCCAGTATCTCGACGTTCCACGACTTCCCGTTCCAGGTTGCGTACCTCAGGCTGGCGGTCTCGCTTGCGACGTTGGCATAGGCCACGTGCAGATTCCCTGCCGAGTCAAGCGCCATCGAATTGAATTTGCCGCTCCCTGGCGTGGGGTCCACTGTGCGAACCTCCCAGTACTTACCATTCCACGCGACCAAGCGAAGATGCAGCTCGTAATTGTCCCCAGTGCCCCAATATTCGTAATAACTGATGCTCGGGTTATCCTGCGCATCCAGGGTCAGCGAAGTGTAGAAGAAAATCTCCTTGGCGCGGATCTGGATTGTTTCCTTATGCCACGTGGCGCCATCCCAGTAAGTATACTTCAGTCTTCCCGTTCCGTAGTCGGTGTAAGAGATTCGTGGGCGCTGGTGCGAATCGAGCGCCAGCGAGCAGAAACCGCCGCTGGCGTCCAAGGTCGTCGTAAACCACTTGTGGATCGTGTGGTCCCAGAAACTGTAGTTGAGCTGATTCGTCGCATCGTTCACGTAGCTCACATGAACGTTTCCGCTGGCATCCACCCGCATCGACGAGAACTTCCCGCCGCCGGCCTGGCTCACCGTTTCGTAGTGCCATTCCGCGGCGTGCAGAGTCATGGCCCAACTGCCCGCCAGCAGTAACAGCGCCAATTGTTCAGTTCGCTCTCTCCAAATAACTCTCATACGACGATCCCCTGTGTTATACGTAACCATGATCAGCGACGGGACGGCGGAGCAGGGACCGGACATGCCGGAAGAACGTGATCGCCAGTCCAGGCACAAACTGAGTAACGAGGTAGCCGAGCAAAGGGAGCGGATCTTTCACGGACCAGATCGCGTAAACGCGCGGGCCGCGCGACAGGCGCCGCAGCGAACGAAGGTTTCCCTCCCGTTTCCAAAGCGTCCGTATCAGGAGTAGCCAGTATACATCTTCAGCGATCCACTTCTGGCCTGTTTTTTGCTTGGCAACGGGCGCCACGGCGAGGCCCGCGCTATCCCGGTACGCGATCGGAATAAGGTCCACGCCGCAAGCCTGGCCTAAGCGGTGCTGATCCCATGGACGCGGATTGATCTCGATGAGCTTATAATTCCGGGCATCCTCGTCCCATTTGAATTCCACTTCTGCGATGCCGCTAAATCCGATCGTCCGCAGAAGCTTTGCGGCGGATTGGAGCAATTCCGGGCGGTCCACCGTCTGCACGATGCATCCGGTCCCAAAGCCCGCTGGAACCTGAACCAGCTTCTGTGCGGTGAAGCCGGCGATAAGAGTCGATTGGCGATCGAGATAACACGCCGCAATAAACAAAGCGTCATCGCCCCCGGGCACCATCTCCTGAAGCAACGCCCGGCTCTCCACCGTGGCAATCTTCTCGTATTCTCCGAGCAATTCCTCGAACGAACGGACAGCAATCGCCTTCCGGCTGCCGACCAGTTTCCAATTGGCGCCTTCCCGCCAGTGGTGTGCCGAAACCGGTTTCAACACGGAGGGAAATCTCAATTCCCGCTCGACTCGCAGCAGGTCCTCTTTCCCGGTAATCGACCAGCACTTCGGCACGGGCACGCCGGCCGACTGCGCTGCCCGGTAGGTCTCCCACTTATTTAAGGACGTCTCTAGCGCGTTCCTATCCGGCATGACCAGCGCGTACGATTGCCGGAGCTGTTCCCGGAATCGACTCAGAAAACGGAGATCGTGGTCTCGCGTGGGAAAGATCACGCCCCCCTCGGGCAATTCCTCACCTAGCTGGAGGAGATACTCCAACAACGCCTCCGGCTGTTCGCGCGAGTCGGGACAGGATCGCACCTCGGCGTAACGCGTGAAATTGCCGTATGCTTCCCGGTGGGCGCTCAGTCCGATTACCCGAATCCCCTGCTCGCCCAGGCTTCGCGCGATCCCCAGCCCCGTGTAAAACATATTCACGACGATGGCGGCTGGGGGCGACGTCCGCTCCCAGGTCCTCGGCAATAGCTCTTCTTCTTGTTTCGTCATGCACCCACAGCTTTGCTCGAAGGCATGCCGAGAACCCGGCACGCCAGCGCCAAGGCGTTATTCCTGGCGGACAGCACCATCTCGACCTCATCCGGGGCCAGAACCTTGACATTCCATAGCACCAGAGGAAATACACCCAGAAGCAGCCCTTTAAACAGCAGCCCCAGCCCCAACGACCTCGGTTGGAACGACTGGGAAGTAAGATAGAATCCCACGGCCAAGCCCATAGCAATTGCCACGCGCTTCACACCCAGAGACAGCGGAAACACCCGTTGCGATCCCCAGTAACTGCCCACCGCGATAGCGAAGAAACTCAGGAAGGTAGCCCAAGCCGCGCCCATCATCCCGAACCGGGAGATCAGAACATAATTGAGACCGAGATTCATAAGAGCCGCTACCGAGCTGACCACTCCGATAAGCTTCGTCTTGCTCGTCAAGAACATACCCAGTTGCGCGTAATAACCAAGACCATAAAACACGTAGGCCAGCGTCACGATCGGAATCACCTGGTGGCTCGACCAAAACTTTCGATCCGCCATGATCGTGACGATTTCCGGGCTGAACATCGATAAGGCCAGGCCGCAGAAAATCAAAGTCAACGAATAGAGAACAAACACCTGCCTAAAGATATTCCCGTGATCGGGTTGGGCGTGAATCGGGTACATGCGCGATTGCCACATGATATAGAATGGCTGCACCAATACAAAGTTCATCATGAAACCGAATTTGTACCCCACTGCGTAGATTCCCACCTCTTCCAGAGACCGTACATGTTGCAGAAAGAACCGGTCGGAGAAATTCAATGTGAACAGCGCCAGGTTCGAGAACACAAGGGGCAGGCCAAACCTGACCATTTCCTTTAATCGGGGATAACTGAAGCCAATGCCGACCCGCCGCAGCAACCAGACGGAAAGAAGGAGAACCTGGACACCAACTGCGAATAAGGAACTGAGCAGAATCCCGACCAATCCGATCTTCATCACGGCGATGAAGATCACATTCAGCACCAGTTGCACGAATACGGTGCTGAAATCGATGACCGTGAAGGCCGTCGAGGCCTCCCGCGCGAGAAGGTAGGTACGGGGAAGCCCCGCGATGTACGCCAGAATAAAAGAAGAGAAGGCGAGCAAAAGGTACATGGATGGGACCTTCGGCCCGAGGAGCAATCTGGACACCGGCTTGATTACCCCCAACGCCCCGCAGAACGTAATCACGCCCGTGGTCGCGACGAACAGAAACGCAGTGCTTGCCACCTTCCGCTTCTCCTCAGTCGATTGCGCCGAAGCATAGCATCGCACCAGAGCCGCCGTCATCCCCATGTTGAGGAACATCCCGAACAGCGAGATCACGAGATCGAGGATCTCCAGAATGCCGTAATCCGTGGGATTCAGGTAATGCGTGTAGAAGGGAAGCATCAAAAAGCCGAGCGCTTTCGTCAGTACATTCCCTATCCCGTATACCATCCCATGCCGGACGGCTTTCCGGATCTCGAGATTTACGACCCTTGGTTCCTCGACCGCTTCCACAACCGATCCTTCCAGCCTGTCTATCGCCATCCCGCAATTCCTGGCTGAGAGTGCGACCACTGCGGGCCGGAATACGGATGAACAGGCTCTTCACCCGGAACTTCCGGTACCGCTTCTTCTTCTGCCTCATCCAGCCTGCCTGCTGACCGGTCTTCGGCTTCCATTTTGCAGAGTCGCGTCAGAATGACGACACAGGCGACCAGAGTGAAAAAATAATCGAAATACGCTCTTCCCAGAAATGCGCCGGTCACGAGAAAGGCGATCAAGCTGAGTTGCAGCATGGAAGCATAACTGGCCGCCAATTCATTTTCCCAGTACTGTCCGTATTTCCGAATCTTTCTCAAACTTAAGAAACACGAGCCGATCAGTGTCAGATACAGAAAGAGGCCTGAGAAGCCGTGCTCCGCTAACACACCGAAATAGATGCTGTGCGGCCCATAAGCCTCATGGACCTGGGGTTCATAGATCATATAGAGAGATTGCGTAAATGCTTCAAAGCCGCCGCCGGCGAGCGGATGATCGAGCGCCAGTTTCCAGGAAAACTCCCAGGCGCTGAGGCGCTCCATTGCCGAGGTATCCATGACCGCGCCCTCTCTCCGGAAATCCATTCTCTCTTGCCATTTTTCCGGCGTAAAATAAACGGCAAAGACAACCCCCAACAGGAGAACGGGAATCAATATCAGCCTCTGCCGCAGCCTCATCACCATCAAAGTCACGATCACGGCCATTCCAACCAGAGCTCCCCGCGAATACGTGAAAAACACGGCGGGAATCGTCGCCAGGAAAAGAATGGCCATTACCCATTTGATGCGCTTGTCGGTTTCCGTCTGGGCCAGAAAGAAGAAAAACGGCAGGGTCATGTTTAACGCCAGTCCCATATCGTTGTTATCCGCCAGCATGGAGCCTGCAGGACCATAAATACGGCTCGCGCCTCCGCTCACGATCATGAATGGGATCGACTTTGCCACCAGGAATCCGAGCGATCCGGCAATTGCCAACAACAGCCATCGGAATCGGAACCAGGTGTTCACCATGGCGGCGGTCAGCATGGCCATCAGGATGACCTTCGAGACGAACGTCCAGCGGAACCAGGTGGCCGGGGCAAAAGGCATGAACATCGGCAGGTGAGTGTTGTACATCGTTGTGAAGGTGAACCAAAGCCACAACAGCACCACCAGGGCGGTATCTCTAGTGAAGAAATACTTCCAGCCGCGACCGAACGGGACGACACCCGCGACGGTTGGAATTGCTACCCACTCCGCGACCGGGATATAATGAGCTATTCCCCACATCAATTTTTGTGGATTGAGGAAAGACACCACGGTCCACATGATCGTGCCGAAGAACGGGCTGAAGAAACACACCGGCAGGCACAGCACGAAAATCGGAAGAAAGATAATGTCGCGCATGTCACGCCTATTTAAGCGATCCCACTTCCTCCGTCCGCTGGTTGCCCGCCGCGGTGGTTCGTCCCCCGCCCGGTGCGACGGGTTTCTCAAACACCGCCAGTAATGTGCCGCGTAAGTTCCGTAAGATGGGAAGAGACGTCAGCTTCTCATACAGCACTCCCAAGCGAAACAGAACCGGGGAAAACATCAGATACACAGGATAGTGGTTGATTGCCAGCAGTTGCCGTTCGCACAATCCCACCGCTCTTAGCTCTTTGCCGAGCTTGGATAATGTGTTCGCCCGGTACAAGGTGGGAAATACATCATCCTCGGAGACTCCCACAACCTTGCTCACCATCGAGCGATGCCAGCGATACGGCGTGATACTGGCCACAACCGAGACGTAGTCATACCGGTTCGGGGTGGAGAGAATCACGCGGCCTCCAGGCTTCAAAACCCGTTCAAATTCCCGAAACACCAGAGCAGGGTCCGTAAGGTGCTCAACTACGCTTCGGGATATTACCAGGTTAAAATAGCCGGACGGAAACGGAAGCCGTCCCAGATCACCGCGGACTGCGTACGGGGAGCGGCGGTTGCGGGTTTCCAGGGTCTCCTCGAGGTCAATTCCCACTACCTGAACGTTATCCGAAAACTCTTTGGAAAACTCCAGATGCCGCCCGCACCCCGCGTCGAGCAGTCGGTCCCCGGGAGAAACATACTTGTGAATCAAGTCCCGGTAGAGGCCGCGGCTGAATTTACGCCCTGCGTAATACTTCTCGCACAATTGCTCGCATTTCAGCCGATCCTTTTGTCTGAACATTCCGTTCCTTTCCAAGCCTGCTCTTAAATGTCCGCGAACTGATACCAGTCCATCTTCGCCGCGAATACGGCCGCTTTCTCCTCCCAAGGTTGGCCCCGTCTCAATTCCATTGGATCAGTCGATGGGTAGTTTACCCCCCATAGCGTGGACACCGCGGTCTTATAGCCAACTTCTTGGAGTATTTCCTTGTTCCAGGCTTCAAAATCCCCTTCGCGTCCATTGGGATAAGCGAACTGATCCACGGGTGCCTGTAACTCCTCTTCAATTCGTCTTTTGCATTCTGAAACTTCCCACGCAGCGTCCTTCGGCGTCAGCTTTGAAACGAACGGATGGGTGACTGTATGGCCTCCGAAATCGACGCCATTCTGTTTCATGAGCCGGATCTGGTCCCAGCTCAGCATCGTGTCTCCCCAGCTATCCATGGGACCCAATGTCTCTAAAATTCTGTGGACCCACTCGCGGCGTTGGGAATCGGGCAACTCCCTGAGCAATGCAATGATCCGGCTCTTGGACTCCAAGCGCTCTGCTTCGGTGCGCATCCACATGCGCCGCGGCACATCAATTTCGAGGTCCAGCGACGGCTGGGTAGTCGTCTTTATCGCGAGCGACAGTTGTTCAAACCAGGGCCGCTCTCGGGAGTCGATCGATCCCGTGGTCAAGAAAATGGTTGCCGGCAAGCCGTAACGCTGCAGAATCGGAAACGCATTCCGGTAATTGTCTTCGTAGCCATCGTCGAACGTGATGGCAATCACCGGTTCGGCGGGGCCTCCCTGCGATAGCCTTTGCCTCGCCTCCGCCAGGCTGACCACCCGGTAGTGGCGCGCTACGAACTGCATTTGTCGCTCGAACGAAGCTGTGGAGAGTCCGCCGATAAACGGATCGCCTTCATCGTTGACCCTGTGGAAGTAGAGGATCCGTGCGCTGGGCTCGCCTCGCCGCTGTAATCGAACCTTCGGCCTGCTTCCCGGAGCCGAAGACTGGAGTCGGTAGCGATCGCGGATCCGCGGCCAAACCTTCGGCAGCGGAGAGTGAAAGTAACATCCCGAAAGCGCCGTCCGGACCCACGGCAGCGATACCGGATTGGCTGGTATGGTCCGCTCCTGGTGGTCGAACGCCGCTATGCGAGCCTGTTCCTGGCGCGCTTCGTAGGCCGCCAGGATTCGGTCCGGCACCAGCCGCTTTACCGCCTGTCGTGCTGTGCGCGTCCATTCCGGAGCGCGGCAGAAGAGAACATTTTGGGGCTGCGCCCGTCCAGTCAAGAGGCGCTTGCTCAGCTTGGTAGCTGCTCCCCAGTCCGACTTGTGCCTTCCCAGGCCGCTCAGAAAATCGTACTCGCGAACGCCGCGATGGAGCAATTCGCGAATGGACCAGGCCCGTAGCCCGATTCCCACATTCCAGTGCTCGCAATCGGGATCAAAGCCTTCCTGAAGCTGAAAATAGCGGTCACGATACGTGAACCCGTACTGGCACCCGAGAATTCGGCCTCTCCATTCCAGCCAGGAAAAGCTCAGCCATCCACGTTCCAGCAGTAGCGGCGAAAGCGTTTGGTAGAACACCCGTTTTTGTTCGTTCCGAAAAACCCCAGGCTTGGCTTCCCTTGCCCAGCGGCGGCGATGAAGGTCATATAGGGACGGGAGCAGGCGATTCACTTCTTCCAGCCGCTCACAGAATTGGAACCGGACGTCCTGCCGCGCTTCCAAATTGCGCAACGTCGAGCGCACTTTTGTCCGGAACCGCGGCGCCAGCCCTTTCAAGTAACTTTGCCAGTCGCCGGGAAGCGGTACCGTCCCGCAAGGCATGTCTTCTTCCGTCCACACCATGCCGTTTCCCTGCCCCATGCTCCGCAGCAACACAAGGTTCGGAGACGATTCCGGGATTTCGTTGAACTGCAGCAGGGTTCCTTCCGACAGCGATGGTTGCCAGAACCGGGAGAAAGCCTCCATTACGGAAGCTTCATCGCCGGAGCCAATGATAAAGTCCAGGTAATCGGAATCCGCCGAACCGTCCCCGATGAACAAAAGCGCGGGAAACTTCTGGCCATACCGCCGCAGCGTTTGGCGCCGCAGCGGAGCAATCCCGCGCAACTCATTCCGCTCGTCCCTCGCCAGCAGAATTCGGAGGTCTCCTTGTGTCCCGTACGCGGTCCACCAGGAGGTCAGCCACTCCCAGCTCAGGAAGATCGTGTCGGATGCGGAACGCGCCAGAAGCCGGTCCCACTCCGGCCGCAGCGCCGCCAATTCGGATTCTTGCCGAATCTCGACCACCTTCATGCCGCCACCCTTCGCGGTCTATCCACGAACTCCCGAAACCAGAGTTCTAGTGTCAGGAAGATCCAGAGCAAATCCCCATAGAATGCGGTCTTATCGTCTTCGTGCTTCCTCAGCAGGTCTTCAATAAACGATCGTTTGAAGTATCCTCGATGATAGGTCCTGGCCGATAGCAGCACGTCGCGCGTGAGCTCCCGCATCTTCGGGTCCGACTTCATCCAAAAAGCCACCGGAATGCCAAATCCGTGCTTCTTCTTCTGAATCACCTCCGCCGGCAATAACTCGCGGAACGCTTTCTTGAACAGGTACCTTTTCTGCGATCCTTTGACCTTTAGCCCGGAGGGAATCGTCCCCGAGAAGTCGGCTACCCGCCTGTCCAGTAGCGGGAATCTCGCCTGGATGCCCGCCAGTTCCGACATGCGCGTCACTTTCAGCAGGTCATTGTCCCCCAGCGTGATCTTCACGTCCATGTACAACAGCCGGTCGAGATGTTGTTTTGCCGGACCTTCCTGGTAGTAAGCCGTCGGTATTTCGAGAACCGAATAGCCGCCGAGCGAGGTTACGAAATCTGGCTCGAAGATTTCTGACGCGGCGTTGTCCACCAGCAGGTTATACGAGAAGAACCGGTGCGGTTGCGGCAGGTTGGAACGCCGTACATAGCTTCGAGCCATGCCCACAACGCCATTGCGGACTGGAATCGCTGCCAGCACCGGCTCCACCAAGGACTTGCGGAGAACCCTGGGCACTTTCTGATACGCCTCGAAAATCGAGTCCGTGAGGTACCGCTCGTTGCCTGCAAACAGTTCGTCCCCGCCATCCCCCGCCAAAAGAATCTTCACCCCGTTTTCGGCAGCGATCTTTGCGCAGAAATAGGTGGGGATCGCCGACGAATTCCCAAAAGGCTCGTCAAAATACCGGATCATCCCTGGCAGCGCTTCCAGGCAGTCTTTAGCGTTCACCAGGTACTCGTGATGGTCGGCTTGGAACTTCTTAGCAGTGATACGGGCGTATTCCAGTTCGTTGAAACGCTGCTCCTCAAAACCAATGGAAAACGTCTTGACCGGCCCGCGATCCATGCGGCTCATCATTCCAACTACTGTGCTGCTGTCCGTCCCTCCGCTCAGAAAAGCTCCCATTTCGGAGAAAGGCCCCTGGTGAGCGTGCACCTTGACGGACTCCTCCACCACTGCTTCCAACTGCCGGCTGAGGCCGGCTTCGTCTCCCCGTCGTGCGTCGGTATATTTCATATCCCAGTAGCGCACTGTCCGAACCTGTCCGGCGGAAACCAGCAGGTAGGTCCCCGGAAGCAGCCTTTGGATCTTTGAGAAAATTGTCCCCGGCGCCAGGTTGACCGTGTAGTTGATACAATTGGCGACCGCCCGAGGATTAATTTCCGTGGAAACCTCTCCCGATGCAACCAGACCGTCAATCCGCGACGCCACCAGGAAAGCCCGGTCTCCTTCCGAATACACCAGTGGGTGAATGCCGAAGCAGTCCGTGGCCGCCAGCAGGATCTTGTCTCGCTTATCCCACAGGACGATAGAAAACGCGCCCCGCACCTTCGTCAAAAACTCAGTTCCAAACCGCTCGTACAATTTTGCGACCACGGCCGCCGCGGAGAGATCCGAGGCTCCTGCGGAACACCCGCCCACGGCTTCCCGAAGTTCCAGCTCATTATAAATTTCGGCCTCGCAGGCGACCAGAAACCGCCCGTCCTGATACGTCTGCTGGTTGGCATAACGGGCGGAGACCCCGATCCCGGCGCCCTCGTCCGACGCGATTTTGCAGCGTTCGGAGGAATCCAGCGAGAGCCCGGCGCACACGGCCTCCAGTGTCCCCGCGATTTTGGACGGTTCTTGCTTTCGCCAAATGGCGCAGATGCCGCTCATGTGGTCTTAAAAACCCCTTGCCAACTTTTGAACATCAGTACCGTCCAGAGCAGCGCCGACCAGTCGCGCTGCCCGCGTTGATGCTGTTTCCAGCATTGGGTCACGAACGGATAATTCAAGTACTCGTCCTGCGTCCCAAACAGCGTCTCGTACGAATAGTCTTTGAGATCCTGGCGGAACCAGGTCGCCAGCGGCATTCCAAATCCCCACTTCCGGCGCGTCAGAATGCTTTCTGGCAGGACCGGCTGCAGCGATTTCTTGAAAATGTATTTGCCAATGCCCCGGCGCAGCTTGAGGTCCGATGGGATTTGAGCGATGAGTTCCATCAGTTGATGATCGAGCAACGGGCAGCGCACCTCTAGCGAATTGGCCATGCTGGCCCGATCCACTTTCACCAGGATGTCGTCCACCAGGTACGTCTTGATGTCTACATATTGAATGCGCGATAGGGGATCTGTGGTATCGGCCCGGTCGTAGTGATAGCGAAGCACATCGATCGAATCGTATCCGTTCAACTTGCGCAACACGTCCGCGCCCAGCAGCATGTGTTTCATTTCCGGCGGGCAACTGGACATGGTGTTGAAGTAGCCCTCCAGGGGAGAGCGGGCCAGGCTTTGGAACGTCGACTTGGCGCGGAAGATCCGAGGAGCCCAATCGGCCTTCGGGTAGTACTTCGCCAGCGGCCCAAAGAGTTCCCGCCGGAACGAATAAGGCAGCAGCGACCGCACCCTATTCTCCCGAACATCGAACTTATATCGCCGATAGCCGGCGAAGTTTTCGTCGCCGCCGTCACCGGACAGCGCCACGGTCACATGTTGCCGGGCAATGTTGGAGACATAGTACGTCGGAACTGCCGAGGAATCCGCGAAAGGCTCGTCATAATGCCATGCAAGCTTCTCCACTATGTCGATTGCCTTCGGCGTCACGATCTGCTCGTGATGATTGGCCTGGAGGGAAACCGCGAATTCTTTAGCCTCAGCCGCTTCGTTGTAGCTCTCCTCCGTGAAACCGATCGAACATGTTGTAACCGGAGGTTGGAATTCGTTCATCAATGCCACCACCGATGAAGAATCCACTCCGCCGCTGAGAAAGGCCCCGAGCGGCACGTCACTAACCAGGCGCACCTTGACCGAGTTTTTGTACTCAGCGAGCAGCCGTGCGCACCATTCCGCTTCCGAATGGCGTTGCGGCTCGCCGAAACTCAGATCCCAATACGGGACTTCGCGAAGTCCTTCCCGGTCGACGACCAGATAATGCGCCGCCCTGAGCTTACGAACGTTCCGGTAAATCGTCTTCGGCGCCGGGATATATAAGTAAGAAAAGTAGTCCGACAATGCTTCCAGGTCGATCTCGGGTGAAAAATTCCCGCCCGGCATCAGCGACTTGATTTCCGAACCGAAGAGTAGCCGGCGGCCGTCCCATGAATAGAATAGTGGTTTCTTCCCAATACGATCGCGCGCCAGCAAAAGCCGTTTCTTTCGCCCGTCCCACAAGGCGATGGCAAACATTCCGCGGAGTTCGGCAAAGCAGCGTTCCCCAATCTCTTCATAGAGGTGGACAATCGTCTCGGTGTCGGACCGGGTGCGGAATTGATGGCCGGTGTTCAGATACTTCCGGTTCAGTTCCTGAAAATTGTAGATCTCGCCGTTGAACGCGATCCACACAGACTCATCTTCGTTGGCCAGCGGTTGGTGTCCACCCTCCAGGTCGATGATGCTCAATCGTCGATGTGCCAACCCGATCCCAGGACCGCTGTAGAAGCCTTCATCGTCCGGCCCGCGATGGCGCAGGGTATCGGCCATGCGCTTCAGGACGGCGCAGTCGATCGCCGTTTCACGCCAGGGTTCAAAGATGCCGCAGATTCCGCACATAAAATTCAACCACGCTCAGTATTCATCACGTTCAGACCGCCGTTCCGCACAATGCCTTCGGTGCCTGGCGCGGTTTGCCGCCGTTTCCAGCCAGGCGCTGATACATCTCTTCGTATCCCGCTACCATGGAATCGAGCGAGAACCGTTCCTCCACCCTGCGGAGCGCCTGTTTGCCCATCTGCTCTCGCCTGTTGCGATCGTCGTACAAGAGCAGGAGTTGCTCAGCCAATCGCTCCGCATCGCCAACCGGAAACAGGAGGCCGGAGTCGCCATCCACCACCACTTCCGGATTCCCGCCAGTCGCCGTGACGATGACCGGCAGAGCCGTAGCCATCGCTTCCAGCAAAGAGTTCGAAATCCCTTCACAGAGAGACGACAACACGTAGGCGTCAATCGCATTCAGAAATTCGGGGACACGACTGCTGGATCCGAGAAATCGTACCCGGCGGTGCAGCGCGGGCCGGGAAGTGACAAAGTCCTCCAGCTCAGCTTGATCTGCCCCACCACCCAAGATCAGCAGACGCCACGAACGCGACGACCTGCTGAACACCTCTGCTGCCCGAAAGATGGTCGGATAGTCCTTGATCCGGTTCAGCCGTCCGACGCAACCAATGCAAAATTCATGGTCGTCAATGCCCAGCTCCGCGCGAAACGCTTTGCGAACCGAAGCATCCTGCCGGAAGCGGCTCGTTTTCACTCCGTTATGGATGACCGCCATTTTGCGCAACGGGAATCCCGTGCGAGCGGCCAGCATGTCTCGAAGCTGATAGGAAACGCAGAACACGTGATCCGCCAGCGAGAAAGCGAATCGGCGCAACCAACTCCGCCGGCGAGGTTCGGCCGCGGGATCCATCTCCACCCCGTGTTCGCTATGAATCACGGAAGTTCCTCCGACCCATCGCCCCGCCACTACCGCCTCCATTGCACCCCAGTTTCTGGAATGCACGATCTCCGGCCGCAATTTTCGTATCATCTCGGCCAGAGGACCTGCCTGCGTAGCGAGTGTCCGTTCTTTCTGTGCCAGGCACACGATCTGTACGCGGTCCGCGGGATAGCGCTCTACCTGGGGTCCAAGCCGGAATACTCCGCACAGGATGTGCTCGAAGCGGTTCGGATCCATGCGCTCGATCAGGTGCGCGATGCCGTTTTCGACGCCGCCCCCGACGCCGATGGCCTCGACGACATGTAAAATCCGGATGGCCATCAGTGTTTTTCCGCCGAGCCGCTCGGCCTCGATCCGGATGCCGCCGCGGCGAGTGTTCCCATGGACAAGCCCTCTTTGTCCGGCGCACTCCACCGCGGCAAGAGCCGTGAATACTCCTGAGAGAGAACCTCCCGTCCCTTGTTCCAGTTCATTTCCACACGCCCCAGTTCTTGCGCATTTTGCGTCCACGTCGCGCGCCGCGCCCGGTCCCGCATCGCGCCTATCGCGTCCCGGACGCTCTCAACACTGCAGTCCGGCATGACCACACCGCAGTTAGAATTGCGAACCGTATCGCCAATCTCGCCGATGTCCGGGGTGATGAGCGGCTTTCCCGCCGCTAAAGCCTCAAAAAGCTTGTTGGGAGCTGCAAAACGGAAATTCGCCATCGAGGGATCGAACCCGCAGTAGATCACGTCGGAAGCGCACGTATAACTCGGCACGGCGGAGGCATGAATAAAGCCTAGGTGAATCACGCGCGGATTCTCCTGGGCCCATTTCCGCACCGCTGGCTCGAGCTCGCCTTTGCCCGCAAGCACCGCATACACATCGGAATACGGCTTGACCGCTTCCACCAGCTCTTCGATCATGCGGTTCTTCAGCAACTGCGTGATGCAAGTGACCACAATCGCGTCCGGCGGAATCCCCAGGCTTCGGCGCAACGCCAGGTTTTCCTCCGGCGTCCGCGTGTATTCCTTCAGGTCTTTCCAGTTCCCCACCACAGCCGTATGACGGGCACCCCTTTCCACGAAAAATCGCCGCAGCCTTTCTCCTACCGTAATCAGCAAATCGATTCGGCGAAGCATGACGTTCTCGAGACTTTCCAGGACTCGGATCAAAGCCGGATGTATGCGTCCTTCGAACATTTCCAGAAAGCTTTCGTGCGCATCGTAAATAATCGGTTTGCGCTTCAGCTTTCCCAGCAAAAATCCGATAGGCAAGGTGTCCAGATCGTGACAGTGCACCGCTTGAAAAGGTACTTTGCATCCGCGCCACAGAATCCGGAGATAGAGCACCAGGTAAAAAAAGAGCTGCGTGGTCCCCCGTCCATGGGTCGAGGACAACCGGACGCGTTCGACTTCTACACCCTCTATAACCTCCGTCTCGGGGTTCTTGCCATCCCGGTCCCAGGCCAGCAGCCGGACCTTGCAGCCCATACCGATTAACGCCAATGCCTCCTGCCTGACCCGCGGGTCAGGATCGTAGGCATTCGTAAGCAGCATGAGTACGGTCTTCGGATGCATGTTCTTTTGCGTCAGGCTTTTAGAGCAATTTCACTTCCACGCGGCCCCCCCTGGAATTACACCAGCGAGGACTGGGTTTTGAGCCTGGGGAGCCCTGCCGTCACCGGATCTTCCAGCAATCGCAGCAACCGGTCGAGCGCGTAGTCCCAACTGTAATCCTCCGTCACCAGACGTCTGCCGTCTACACCTTTGCGGCGGGCTAAGGGAAAATCCCGTAATAGTACTACCACCTTGGAGGCCAACTCCTCTGCGGTATCCCCCGTACTCACCATATCGGCCACACGAGGGGAAAGCCCCTGCGCCGCCCGAGACGTGGCAACCACCGGCAACCCGTACGCCATGGCCTCTAAAATCTTGTTCTGAATACCGGCAGCGATTGTAAACGGGGCTACAGCCACCCTAGCTTTGGCGAGCCAAGTCCGTATGTCCGGAACGAATCCCGTGACCTCAACCCCCTCGATTCTCTGTAGTTCCCGCACCTTTCGCCCAGGATTTCGGCCCACGATCAGAAACCGGACTCCCCCCACCGATCGCCGAATGAGTGGTAACACCTGCTGCGCAAAGAGAATCACCGCCTCCTCATTGGGGAAATAGCTCATATCCCCCGTGAAGATCACGGCCGGATCTGCCGCTTTTGCCGTCGCCGAGGCGCTCTCCGGGTCTGGGGCGAAATATTGCGTATTCACTCCGTTCGGAAGCACCTGTACGCGGGCCGTCGGTGCAATCTGCCGCGCCAGTTGGGCTTCCCGCTCCGTTGAAACTAAAACGCAGGACGCCTTCTCGCACACAATCCGCTCGTAGGCCTGCAGAGTCCGGCTCTCCCGTCGATAAACCGCCGAGGACGGGAACCTCGTATAGGCCGCGTACTGCATCCACTTGTCGGAATCCACATCCACCAGGTCTACGACCAGGGGAATGCCATCGACCGATTGCACATACTGCGCCATGGCCGAGCAATAAACAAAAATGCGGTCGTAGGAGCGAGAAGCAAGAGCCTTGCAGACCGCAGACTGCAGTTCCGCGGAATAGAAGTACGGTACAGTCAACGGCGTCCCGGTGAGAAGATACGGCAGCGACCGCAAGCGCGCCATCTTCGGATGCACCCGGGCCAACGTCAACCGATGGCAATGCTCCGCCAGTGCCGCGCGGTGAGCCAGATCTCGCGGATCGTCCACCAGCGTGAACAGATCCAGTTCGTGCCGCGCCCCAATGGCTCGCAACAGGTGGAAGGCACGAATCTTCTCGCCCTTATCAGGCGGATACGGGATGCGGTGGCAAAGGTAGAGGATTCTCACGGGCTTTTCCAGAATTGGTAGGCGCGGCAGGATTTGAACCTACGACCTCCCTGGTGTTTATTCAGGGCGCTCTGACCGCTGAGCTACACGCCTATATCCCACTCGACTTCAAATGGACGGGACCCATCGGATCAGCCTCGGCCCGATGACCTTCGTCCACGAAAACGGCAACCGTTTCCATGCCGCTACCGGCAACTGAAACTTCTTGTCCACCGGACTCAGGTGCGGAACCTCCTTCGCCCTCGCCAGATGATACCGGTAAGGCAGTTCCGTTACCCGCATCGACCACGCCGACTTGAAGTCAAACGATCCCGTTCCCCGCTTGCTCCGCCCGAAATCAAATTGTCGGCACCCCTCTCTGCAACTCTGCGCAATGAGGCTCCAGTACATGAAATTGTTGGGGGCGTCTTTGTAGTATTCCGCCAACGCTCCTGCATAGTACGGCAACACCTGGTCCTGAAAGTAAAAACAGAGGACTCCCGCAATCGCCGTCTTCCCTTTCCGGACGCCAAACAGCCTTACCTGCTTCGGGAATTCGCTGCGCAGACACGTGAACAACTCCCGTGGGAAAACCGGTGTCCCCAACCGATGTACACTCCGTGCATAGATTTCATAGAATTCGTTCGGACTGAGATCTTCGGTCCACTCGAGTCCCGCCTTCTGCGCCTTCCGCACGGCATAACGCGTATCCCGCGGCAGGCCCTGCAGCAGTTTTTCCGGCCCGGACGATAGATCCTGCGTGAAAGTCACGTACAGCTCTCTCCCGGGTAAAGAAGTCGGAAAAGGCTCTGTCCGGTTGCGCAACTCCAGGTACTTCACTCCCAGACGATCTGCCAGGTCGCTTCCCGCTTTCAGCAGGCTGAAATACGAAGCCCGATCCTCCGCGCAAATCCCCCCGTAAACTGCCAGCGGCAACGACACCAGGCAATCGCCAAACAACCGGCTGCGAACACGACTGATCGGTAGAACGCCGCTAATTTGATGCCCTCGGTGCGCCGCCAGATAAAAGCATTGGCGCCCCAGCACCTTCTCGACGACCGTTTTCCATCCGGTGAGGTGGAAAAACGTTGCCGATGGAGAAGACATCACAAACTGGTCCCATCGGTCTTCTTCCCCGAGTTTCAATTCCTGCACCGCCATGAAACCGGCCGGATCCGCGATCAAAGCGTTGGGCGCCCCTGTGGCACCTATTGGAAGCGCATTTGTCATCGTGGTCTAGTGTTATCCCCGTAGCCGTAGCCGTAGCCGTAACGGCGGGGCTTGATCCCTCCGTTCAGAATGGTTCCGATCACACGAAAAGGGGCCAGGTCCTGAACGGTCTTTTCAAATGCTTTAAGGGTAGTGGAGAACGCCCTGGCGACCAGCAGAACAGCATCGCAACTGGCGGCCAGCAATTGTGTATCCGTAATCAGGTTGATCGGCGGAGAATCCACCAGGATCAAGTCGAAGTGTTCGCCAAGGCGCCGAAAATGACCGCTCAAGTCCGGCGAGTTCAGAAGCTCCGCGGCTGGCAATTTAGAGGTCCCCCGTACCACAAAACACATCGGGCTCTCATCGCTCTTCAACACCACGTCCTCTAATTTGGCGGAACCGTCAATCAGATTGCTCAAACCCGGGCGATCGTCCACTCCCAGCCATTGCCCCAGACTTCCCTTGCGGAGATCGCCATCCACGACCACGACCCGGAAATTCGGCAACATGGCAAAGCTCAATCCCAGATTCAGCGCCGTCACCGTCTTGCCTTCCCGGGGATTAGGGCTGGTCACCACCAGGCTGCAAAACGGCTTGGTGGTGTGTTGTTGCATGATTTTGGTGCGCAGCCTTCGATAATGCTCCACCACCGTGGGATCTACCGCATGGGGGATAAGTCGGGCTGTTTGATCGAGAGTTACGTCGGCGTGACTGCCAAAAAACTCATTTTGGGCGGCGGGCACCGGAGGATCTGGTTCATCCTCCAGCGAGGATACCCCCGGTGTCTCCACCTGAGACGCAGCCGATGTACCTCTCGCCACCGCTTCGGGAATGGGGTCTGCCTCTCCGGACGGCTTTATGCGGCTCGCCTCTTTTAGCGCATTATAAAATCGGCTCATACGAACAGTGCTTTTAGTCACCGCTGAAAGGGCATGTATGGGGCCACTTCAAGCTGGCATTGACCTTTCGATTCAAAACAGCCTTATGGCCCCCGATTCCCAATGGGCCCCCAAAAGTCCGATGATTTGGACCGTCTGGGAAGGCATTCGGCCTGCCATCTACCTCGCACGCCCAAGGCCATGGTTTCCACCTGGTTCAGGATTTCGTGAGGTCCCATGAGGGGGCAGATACCTTGCTCTGAAATCCCATTCTTTTGGGTAGATTCCTGGCGTTTTGGACTTCGACGATCATTTCCAGCGGTCCATCAGGCTGGCAAAGAATCCGAGGCTCTTCTGGCGGGCGGCATAGTTTTCCAGGGGAATTCGGACCTCGGAATGTCCATTGTCAACTCGGCTAACCTTAGGTACCGCTGCCGGCCGCGATGGCGCGGCAACTTCTGCCCCGGCGGGCATGGCGGCAACACCGTTCATCGAAACCGACTCCGGGGCCGTCCGGAGTAGCTCCAAGTCCCGCGCAGCCTCTTCGATAATGTTAGCCGTAATATTCCGCGATTGCAACGCGAACCCGGTCTGTAGGGCGCCATTGCAGAGGCTGTTGATCAGTCGTGGGATACCCTGCGTGTACTCGTAAACCAACTGGATGGTCTCCTCGTTGAACAAGGTCTGGCCGGGAAGGCCGGCCAGAGTCAGACGGTGATGCAGATATTCCTGGAGTTCATCCAGACTCAACGCTTTCAGTTTGCAGATGCAACTGACGCGTTGTTTGAGCTGCCGCAGTTCGGGACGCGCCAGGATGCTCGCCAGCTCCGGCTGCCCGGATACGATGATCTCCAGCAACTTCTCGCGCGGGGTCTCCAGGTTCAGCAACAGGCGGATCTCCTCCAGCAGCTCCGTGGGCAGGCGCTGGGCCTCATCCACAATCAGGAGCGAAGGCCGCCCGTCCGCCCGATTCCGAAGGAGCGTCTCCTGCAAGGCCATCAACTGCCGGCTCTTTAATGTGGACTGGCAATCCACCCCGAACTTGATCATCAGAAGGTCGTAGAACTCTTCCCGGGTCAGGGTAGGATTGGTGCACATGGCGGTGACAAACCGCCGCTTTTCCAGCAACCCCAAAAGCGAATAGAGGAGCGTAGTTTTGCCGGTTCCGGCCTCCCCCACCATCACGGTCAATCCGGGCTGGGTGCACACGCTGTAGATCAGCCCGGAAAGAGCCTCCCGGTGCTGGGTGGTCATGCACATGAAGGCCGGATCCGGCGACAGGCGGAACGGATGCTCCTTCAAGTGGTAGAATTCCTGATACAGACGTTTTTCCTCCGAAAAGGCCTCAACTGCGGTAGTAATAAACCAGAACCGCACCAGAACCAAGTACAGCCAGCACCACCATGGACGCGGTGGCTATGAGGAGGCGCCGCCTGCGAACAGTCCGGTCTGCGTACGTTTGAATGACTGGAATCACTTCCAGAACAGGGATGCCGGTGGTTTCTGTGATCTGTTCTGATGTGGTAATCGACATCCCCAGGAACTCCGATATCAGGGCAACTAATAGACCTAAACCCAATCCGCCGAGGCTGCCTGCCGCGTTAATGTACGCTCGGTTAGGCGATGACGGTCTTTCCGCCGGCTGGGCCGGATCCAGAATCGAAAACTTTTCGCCTTTCTGGCGGATCTCCAACTGCGTTGCCGTCTCGGCGGAGAGCTGGTTGTTCAAAAGCTGGCTGTAGTGAGCTTTGGAAATCTCGTAATCCCGTACCAGCTCGGTGATCTGTTGCTCTCGAAGAGGAATCGCTTCGAGCTTGGCTTGGTAGCCGCCGATCTGCTTTTGTACGCGCGCCTGCTCCTGCTTGTGCTTGGCGATCTCACCCTCGAGCGTATTTAACTGCGATTGTAGTATCGGATTGTTGGAATTCAAGACAGGCGGCGGCCTTCTTTTCGCGGCTGGCGCGGCAGAGGGCGCGGACGCGGGCGAAGCAGCGGCGGCCACAACCTCAGGAACGGGGACAGCCGCTGCAGTCTCTTTCGCGGCAGCCTCCTCCACCGCAAGTTCCGCCCTGAGCTTCTTGATGCTGGGGTGCTGCTCGGTATAGCCCCTAGCCAGCAAAGCGGTGAGTTGCGCCTGTGCCGCGCTGACCGGCCTGCCTGGCGATCCCTTTCCCTCCGTTCTGGATGCGGTTGCGCTGGACGGAGGCTGGGGCTCATATTCGTCCAGATCCACGACCGGAACCTGTTGGGCCAGCATGGATTGAGTCAGGCTTTTTTGCTGTTCCGCCCGCGACAGAGCATCACCCTCCAATTGCATCTGCGATTGAAGTTGCCCCAGGATCTGAAGATCCGCAGCTTGCTGCTCCGGCATTTCCCCGATATGCTTGAGCTTGAAATCCTTAAGCTTGGCCTCCTGCTCCTCTAGCGCTTTGCGGGTTTCTTGCAGTTGGTTCTGCAGGAATTCCGTCGTCCCCGTGGCCTGCTGCTCCCGGGCTTTCAGATTTTCGTCAATGAATAACGAAGCCAGTTCATTAGCAACTTGCGCCACCAGTCGAGCCTCCCGACCGCTATAGGTGATCCGAAACGCCTGCAGATCCTGGCTTCCACCAAAATCGCTAACCAGGCTGACGGAGATATCGTGGCGCATATAGGTGATCACATCCTCACGCGCAAGCCGCTTTCTTTCTTCGGGATACAGATTCAATGTATCGATGATCTTTTGCAGCCGTGTGGCGCTCAGGATCTGCTGGGATAATGTGCCGAGCCGGTTGCGTACATCCCCGCTAACGGTCGACTTCACGTAGGATTCGGGAACTTTCTGTGGATCGACCAGAATCAGCGTGTCCGAGGTGTATGTGTCCGGCATCCGGTAAGCCACGATGGCAGTGGCGGCGGAAACCACGAGGAAAACAGTAATGACCCACCATTTGCGGTGCCGGAGGATGCGTAGATAGTGTTCTGGAGAGGTGTGGCTCCCGAGGGCTTTGAGCACCGCTCCTTTGGGACGCCCTCCACTGGCTGTGCCTGAATTGACCATTCCGTTGGACACAATAAGCAACCAGGAGGCCACAATTAATTCGTTTGGTCTTTGATCGATTAGCGGCACTGGAGGAAACCTGCGTTGGGGACTTCCCAAATGTTTTCTCCGCCTTTCCGGTTTTTGGGATCAGCAGTACCAGGACTTTCGGAACTGCGTCAGGCCGCCAGGAACCCACAGGAATATCACCGTTGGAATTGCGACTGCTCAAGTTGATCGATCCGTGCCTGCGCGCTAGCGACCGCTGGATCAAAGGTAGGATTGTTGCGGAGTTCAAGCCGGTACTCGCTCATTGCCCCCTGCATGTCCCCCTTAGCGTACAGAACATTGCCGAGGTAATAGTGAAACAGCACCTCGCCTCCCGACGTGAGTTGGCGGTGTAGCTGGAGGCCCCGGCGGATCTCCGCCTCGGCTTCGGCCAGCCGGTTCTGTTTAGAGCGGATAATTCCCAGGACCAGGTGAGCCCGCGGCTCCGATCCCTTCAGCGAGATCGCTTTGGCGATGCATTCCTCCGCCGTTGGGAGAGCGTTCATTTCGTAGTAGCAGTAGCTAAGGTTGCAGAGAGTCTGTACGCTGTAGGGATTCCGCTCGGCGGATTCCACCAGCCAGGGAATGGCCGCCTCGATTCTCCCCTGGCGGATGTATGCGTTTCCCAGCAGTTGGGTCGCAATCGCGTGCCCCGGCGAGACTGTGGCGCCACGCTGGGCGAGTTCGTAATCGTTCCTCCAGTATTGGATTTCCTGCTCCGTCACATAAATGTACCCCGCAGCAATCACGATCAGCACAGCCAGCACCGATCGGGTGTGATGCAACTCCCTCAAGCGTGCGAGCACCACCGCGACCATCAGGCAATAAGCAGCAGAGGGCAGATAGAGATAGCGATCATGCACGTTCTCCAGATTGCTCCAAAGAGTCACATTCAGCATGGGTACCAGCATAACGGCGCACCACAACGACAGGAATGCGAATACTCGCGAGCGCCTGCTCCCGTAGAGGAGCGCTGCCGCCCCAGCCGCTATCATCGTGAGCGGCAGAATGAAGTTCCACAACCCCGGATGCGCCACGATCAGGGGGTTATAGAACACACTCAAACGGAATGGAAACAGCATGTGCGCGGTGTAGAACGCGACGACTTGCGGCCAAGCGAGCAGGACGGAACGAAGTCCCACCGTCGTACGTGGTGGTGTCACACTCTTCAGAGCGAGCGCCCGCATGACCAGATAGGCAAGCGAGATCGGAACGTAAGGGAGCGCGGCGCAAATCGCAGGCCATAGTCGTCTCTTCCAGGAGACTTTGCCCGTGGGAAAGGCCCATTCAAAGCTGAAGATAAGGGCAGGCATGATCAGCGCCGTTTCCTTGACCAGAACCGCCAGAAACGCCAGCAGCCGGGAAGCCGCCAAACTCCCGGTCATTCCGGGCCTCCCTGAATCCCGATGCTTCAGGTAACAGAGCAGTGATCCAAAAAGAAGAACGGCCAAGAGCGGTTCTGTGGCGCCGGAGACCCAGGCTACGGCTTCCACATGCGCGGGATGCAGCCCGAACAGAAGCACCGCGACTCCCGCGACCCATTTTTCTTCCGTCAGGCGCCAGGCGAAAACATACAGGAGAACGCATGCGGCGAGGTGCAACGCGATCGCCGCCAGATGCCAGAACAGGGGATTGAGCCCGAAAAGCGAATAATTGGCCGTCAGCCACAGAATGAACACAGGCCGGTAATAAAGTGGCAGATCGCCGGTATGCGCCCAGACGTGCGATGTGAAGTTGCTCCACGTCAGGTTCCAGGATTGGATGCGGGGATTATAAACGATTTGCCCAAAATCGTCGTACGCAAACTCGAAGATTGCGCTTGGCAAGTAAACAGCAGCGGTTATCAGCAGAACTGCGATCACCAAGAACGAATGGGCCGGAATGCGGGGGGACGACTGAACTCGCACAAAAACCCTTGCTGGCGCTTTATAGATGGCCAGCAAGGGTTCTCTTAATCCCACTAGGCTGTTGCCCCTCGTTTCGAGAAGAGGAAGCTTCGCTTATTCTATTACGCTTTGGCGCGCCGCCGCACCAACCTCGCAGCGCCAAACAGGACTGTGCCGAGCAAAAGGATCGAAGTCGGTTCGGGAACACCGGTGTTCGATATATCAGCGCTGGTAACTGTATACCCGCCGTTTCCATTAGGGACAAGACCATTGAAGTTTGCATCCATCAGCGCAAAATTAATACTACCCGTAATGCCGAGCGCCGCGAGCAAGGTTGAAGCTTTTGTATCCGGCTCTTGGAAATCAACGTCAGTCGCACTGATAGACACGATTGTAGCCGATGATCCCGTCCCATTTACCAGGGTCGTGGACGCAACCAAAGTGTCAGTCCCCGGGCAAGTGAGACTTGAGGCCGTAGTACAAACGCCCCCGACAATCGTGAATGCGCCGGTAGCGGTGTTGAAGTTCACGAGCGCCGAACCGTTCGGATTTGTGTCGCCAGCGCTACTCGGCCCCGCTCCGAACAAGTCGTAGAACGTGGTGGTGGCTCCAATTGTCACCTTTAACACGTCAACTGGGATGTTGACCCCAGTGGCTTGGCCAGCACTCTCCGTGATGGTGCCGCCAGAGACACTGCCCTGTTCAAAGTCAATTATTACCTGTGCGGAAGCAGGCCCGACCATGAGCATCAAGGCCAGAATGCCTGCCAAAAACATCGTTCGTTTCATTGTGAGCTTTCCTCCGTCGAAAAACGTTTCTTCTAAACCCGGACCGACAAGAGCAATTCGCAGACCAAATCTTCTGATCGACTAAGTTACTTAATTTCATGTACTTATCATCTTGCAAGGAGATTGCCAGCCCTGTCGCGAAGCCAGCTTTTCAGAAAAGCAGCCACGCTTTTGGATTTTGGCCAAAAGCTTCAAGGGTGCCGTGTTTGAGTGGCTTCATGCGCCGCCTGCTGGGCCAGTTGGGCTTCCGGAAGAGTCGGGTCCTTGCGGAGAGCCGCCGTCAGGATCGCATGGCCCCGAACTTCATCCCCTTTCCGGAAGTATGCCGCGGCCAGATAGTACTGCTGGCGTACGCTCCCGCCCTTGGAGACGGCCGATTGCAGGTGCATGACGGCGGCGTCAAAAAGCCCCTTGCGATACAGGACCCAGCCTAACGTACCTTCGAATTCAGGTCTATCGGGAGCCATCTCCACAGCTCTTTCCGCATACTTCAGGGCTTCGGCTGCCTGGCTGTTCTCGGCGAGCAGGAACGCCAGATTATTCAATGCGATAGCGTTATTCGGCTGGCTTTCCAAGACCTTGCGGAAATCCGCAATAGCCGCGGTGGGATTCCCTTGGGATACTTCGAGCATCCCCAACCATTGGCGGGCTGTGGAGTTCTCGCCCTTGGTGGAAAGCAAGGCATCGAGCTCCTGCCGGGCATCCTTCCAGTTCGCCTGCAGCAGGTTGATTTGCGCAAGGGAGAGATCTGCCCGGGTAAACTCCGGATCGAGCGCCTTGGCGGCCGACATCGCCCGCTGCCCGCCCGCCCGGTCTCCAGTTTCTATTAGCAACCGGCCCAGAAAGAATTGGGCCGCCGCAGACTTGGGATGTTCCGCGGCGTATGTCCGAATTTCCCCCACTGCCCCACTAACCTGTTTCTGTGCCACATAACTGCGAACCAAAAGCTGTAGCGCCCGAAATTCCTCCGGGTTTTTCCCCAAGGCTTCATGTAAAGACTGTCGCGCTTCCACGTAGCGCTTGTCCGAAATCTTCAAAACAGCGTCCTGCAGCAGCAGGTCCGGGGTTCGGGCGCTCGCCAGCCCCCGGTCCACCCCGTTTCGCGCTTCGGACACCCGCCGGGTGGCGATTAGTGCCCAATTGCGTTGCTCAAGGACAGAAATAAGGTCCCTTTGGCTTTGAGGCGCGCCATTCAGAAGGTCCAGCGCAGCCGCGCCTTCTCTGTCCGCGATCAGCGCCTTCGCCGCTTCCAGCCTTACGGAAAGCAGGAACGGATTAAGCCGCAAGGTCTCATTGAATTCCTGCCGCTGCATTTGCGCCTTGCCGGTAGCCTGATAGAGCTTCGCCAGCGCGTAATGAACCTCCGGCGAGTCGGGCTTCAGATGTAGCACTTTGTTCAGATCCGCTTCCGCTTCCGGGTATTTCTCAACTCCAATTAGAAGTTCGCCGCGCTGCAGCAGGGCATCCAGATCGTTGGGATTTTTTTTCAGGGCGTCCGCCAACAGCTTTTCCGCCTCCGCCAACCGGTTCGACGCCTGATAGGCCGCGACCAGGCGTGTCCGCGCCATGCGGTCATTGGGATCCTGCCGGGCTAGCCTTTCAAATTCTCGAATTGCTTCCTCTTTTTTCCCTTCCTGGAACAGAAAGATTCCGTAATCGGGATTGACCAATTTGTCCGGAAAGCTCGAAAGCCGCTTGTAATTCTCCTCCGCCTCCTGCTTTCGCCCAGTTTGATCCTGCAAGGTCGCCAGGTTCAGCAAGGCCGCCTTATCGTCGGGCGTGAGGGCCAGGGCCTTCCGGAATTCCTGTTCCGCTTCGGCGTAGCGCTGCTGCGCGACGTAAAACCGGCCCAGAAGGGTGGCGGCATCCGCCGACTTCGGCGCTTTTTCACAAGCGCTTTTTAAGATCTGTTCCGCCCCCCTGTAGTCCTTCTGCTGCAGTTTCGCCTGCGCCAGGGTGACTGTCAAAACCAGGTCATCCGGCGCGGCCATAAGGGCCTGTTGCAGGTGCTGCACGGCGTCTTCCGGCGCCTCCAGCTTCAGTTCCGTCAACGCAAGCGCATGCAAGGCGTCGGGATCTTCAGGGGCGTATTGCAGCAAACTCTGGAGACGTTGTTGCGCGTCCTTCAGCACCTCGGGGTCGTTCGCTCCGGTCTCCAGTTGCGCCAGGCGAAGTTGCGCCGCCGCATGTTTCGGATCCAATTCGAGCGCCCGGCGAAGGCTCATTACGCCTTTCTTTAGATCTCCAGCGGTCAGGTAAGCACGAGCCAGTTGATAGTAGACCTCCGCATTTCTCGGAGTGGCTTGGGCGGCATTGAGAAACTGCAGGAGGGCGCGATTCGCATCGTGCTTTTCCAACAGCTTTTTGCCGGCCGCCATATAGCTGGCGCTCTTGGCTTCCGGAGAACGGTTACAGCCGCTCAAAACCACGCCCAGGACAATCGCTACGCACACTGTCATTCGTATTCGTTTCATACTCGCCAACTCACTCCCCGCAGGCCACACAAAACGATGGCCTTGCCCCCACGCTCCGGCCTATCGGCCGCCCTCGCCCGAGATCACAATCCGCACCGTATCGAGGATAATGGCGCAATCGAAGAAGATCGACATGTTCTTCAGATAGAACAGGTCGTACTCCATTTTTCGAACCGCATCTTCGAGATTGCTGCCGTACCGGTATTTCACCTGCGCCCACCCCGTAATGCCGGGCCGCACGCTGTGGCGCTCATCGTAATAAGAAATCTGCTTCCGCAGCTCGTCCACAAATTCCGGACGCTCCGGACGGGGCCCCACCAGGCTCATCTCGCCCCGAATCACGTTAATGAACTGCGGCAGCTCGTCCAGCCGGTATTTCCGCAAAAAACGGCCGACCCATGTCACGCGCGGATCGTTGTTCGTCGCCCACAGGGCTCCGGTCCCTTCTTCCGCATCCACCCGCATGGAGCGAAACTTGAGCAGCTCGAAACACTTCCCCCGCAATCCCACGCGCCTTTGCCGAAAAATGACGGGGCCCTTGGAATCCATGCGGATCGCCATGGCCACCAGAAGCATGATCGGCAGCGAAACGGTCAATCCCACGACCCCCGACGTCAGATCGATGGCCCGTTTGAGGATCAGGGTCACCGTCGACCGCCGGAAACCGTCGGAAAACACGAACCAGCTCGGCTTCACCGTCTCCAGCCAGACCCGCCCCGTGAGCGCCGAAATGGTCGAGTGGGCGTCCTCAACCCGAATGCCTTGCACTCGGAATCGCACTAATTCCCGGGTCGGCAGGACGTTCCGCCGGTCTTCCAGCGCTACGATGATTCGCGAGGCCTGGCGCCGTTCTATAACCGATTGCAGGTCTTCTCCCGAATCGAAAACCGGCCGGCCGAAAAGCATCCGGCCCTGCCCCCCGGCGCGATTCACGTCGAAAAATCCAGCCAGCTCCACATTCAGATCGGTTCTCTTCAAGAGTTGCGACGCCACGGTAACCGCCAGGTCTCCGGCACCGATGATGACCACATTTTCCTTCGGTGCGGCGGCCTGCCAGATGCGGTCGAGGGCAACCCGGCTGAACGTGACGAATGCGGGCACCAGCGCCACGCCGATAAAGAAAATGCCGCGCCCCAGCAACAGTGTTGGAAAAATGAAATACACAATTCCGAGCAGCAGGCAGCCCGATCCGAGCGACTGCCCGATGGCGATCCACTGTTCATTGCGGCCACGAATCGCACCGGGCCGGTAAAGATCGCAGTAATAAAAGCACACCTGCAGAGTTGCCACAAAAACAAATGCCTGCCAGGCAAAATCCGGCATAGCAATATACTCGTCGAAACCCGAGGCGCTGCCCCAAAAACGGATCCTCACCGCGCACAAAAGTGCCAGCGCGATGAGCCCCCCCTCCAGGAGCATCAGCACGATGCTCTTCGGGGATACGTATTGGCTCAGAATGCGGACCATAGCGAACGCTACTGCGCCACCACCTGCGGCGTCCAGCTCCACGACACCCGCACACTATGGATCGCCAGGTTGGTGACGCTACCCAAGAAATTGCCTGCATTGCTCAAATACACATATTGCGCGGTCATGCGCATTCGTGAATTCAGCGCCTGCGACACCCCACCGGACGCCTGCCATCCCGAGAGGCTTGCATATCCCGTATTTCTGATTTGCTGCTGCCCAAAGCTGGTGAACACGCTCCATTGGCTGCCCGGCCGGTGCCAGTTCCACCCCACTGCCAGGTTCGAAGTGACGCCCACCGCGAAGCCATAAGCATCCGTGCTGGATCGGTCATAAGAACCAATCAGGGTGTGCCGGAATGTCCGGAAGCCGATGGACCCGCCGCCAATGACATTCCTCGTCTGCGGCGTCCCATAAACCTGGCTGGTCAACTGGCTGATCGATCCCCCGCCATACCCGCGCAGAAACCAGTGAATCCCCATTTTGCGCCCGATGGATGCGGCGGCGGTAGTGATATACCCGTTCTGATAAAGATTCGCGATGCGGGTTCCCTCCACGTCCAGGCCCACCTGCGTTCGCGGCGACAGCAAATAGGACATGCCCATTCCCGCATCGATTCCGATGCTGCGAGGCATGACGTAGTTCGGTTGCGGCACGGTGCTCCCCGAGCCAAGACGGTTCTGCCCTCCAGCCGCGAAGGAAGCCAAGTGAAAGCTGAGCCGCGAGGAATGCGCATAACTCAACGACACCTGCCCGGAATAGCTCAGAACCCGGTTGCCGAGCAGCAAGCTGCGAGCGGGAGAATCCAGGAGTGGCGCTCCCGTCAGCGTCGAGGCTATCTGGTTACTGCTGAACTGGCCAATCGAAAACGCAGCCGCCAGATCGTCGATCGTGGCCGGCACTTGCGAAAGCAACCCTATCGTCGAGGGCTCGTACAGAAACTGAACCATCGTGCTGTCCGATGCCGCACCTGACAGGGACAACATCCATTTCGGGCTCAACTGTCGGCTGGCCGAAAGAGTCAGGTATTGATTGAAAGCGTTGGTATCCGAGTAGCGAACCAGGCCTGCATACGCTCCGGAATACAGAAGCGAAAAATTCGACCGTTGCCGATGATACTGCCAGCCCACACTGACGCTGGCGCCATAGTTGGTATCCGCGCCGATCGAACCCGCCCCCGGAAGTAGAACCGCGCCAGACCCGACCGGGTAGGCGGACGTCGAATATCCGGAGAAAATCGATACTCCATACAGGTGGATACCCCCTATCGCCACATTCTTGAAACTCGCCTGATCGGCCACCGATTGGCTGTAACCGGCTGGAAGCACCAGGCCTGCTGCGATCACGCCATAGATGATTACTCCGCGCATGTGTTCTCCATCTGCTGCGCCATGCTGCGGCGCATTCCGCTGTCAGTCCGTATGTTGCAGTTCTTCATCTTGTACATGAGCGAGCGATAGCTGATTCGCAGCGCCTCCGCGGTGCGGCGGCGGTTCCAGCGGTGCTGCTCGAGCGTCCGCAGAATGATTTCGCTTTCCACCCGCTTGGATGCCTGCTTCACCTGATCCTTCAAAGCCGCCGCGGTACCATTGGCCGGGTTTCTTGGAATCGTGTGCTGCCGTCTCTCAATTTCCGCTTGCAACGAGTCCGAATCGGGCGCGAGCAGATATCCCCGAGCCACATTCTGAAGCTCCCGCAGGTTCCCCGGCCACGAATAGCCCGTCAAAGCGTCAAATGCCCGGGAGTTCGGTAACGCCGCCATCACCCCTACCTGAAGCTGTACTTCCGACAACATCAATCGAAACAGATGAGGGATGTCCTGGCGCCGCTCCCGCAAGGGAGGAATGCAAATCCGATACGCCGAAACGCGATACAGCAGCTCCGGTAGGAATTGCCCGGACGCGGCCAGCCGCTCGAGGGAATCCGATGCCGTGGAAATCAAGAAAGGGAACGGTCCCTTGATCTCGTCCAAAAACAGCAGAATTCGTTCCTGAACCGAGACCGGCAACCGGTGGACCCGTTTCAGCAGCAAAGTGTCCTGGCTCGCCTCCTGCAGCCGCCCGGCAGCCTCCTCGTTACTGGCAAATCCTCCCAACACCGCGGTAGGGGACGAGTCGCATAGAAACTTGACCAACCGCCCCCCGGCCGCACGCAACTCATGCAAGTGTTGGGCAAGCCGCTCCTTTCCGGCGCCGGTCTCACCTTCAATCAGGATTGGTGCATAAGATCGCGCGATCGGTTCCGCTTTCGCTTGCAACTCCCGCATCGTTTCCGTGTGTCCGAAAAAGAAGTTCATAGGTGACAGCTAAGGGCTTCCACGCATTTTTCGTTCCATGCATCTGCGCCGCCTTTCCGGGGGTTTCAGGCCGGAACGAAGCCCTTTTGGCACATTTTTTTGCACATAAGGTGAAAAACTGTCGCTCGCCGTGCGATGTGGGCGGGTTGGAAACCCGCGGCCAACTGTTTCGGCTTGTCGAGCAGCGGTTGATGACCGCCGCGTAGCTTTCCCTGTTGTCCCACTCTGGAAAGAAAAGTGCTAACCTTCACGTACCGATGGCTACCGGTTTCGCCACCAAGTTGGGGGAAGAGTGCAAGTCGGCGCTCGCTCGCCCCTCCACCTACCCCGTTCTATTGAAGATCGCCGTGGTCGCTGCCTTGATCTCGATCCTGTTTGCAGCCGTGCTGGCCGACATGGCTCACGATTGGTGGACCGAACCGGCTCTATCGCAAGGCATGCTTCTGCCGCCCCTGGCGGTCTATATTGCCTGGATGTACCGGCGCTCTACGCTCAGCTATCCCGCCGCCCCTGACAATCGCGGCCTGCTGTTAACCGCTTGCGCCTGCCTGATGTTCCTGCTCGGCAGGCTTGCATCCGAGTTCTTCCTGATGCGATTCTCTTTCGTGGTCCTGCTTGCCGGGCTCATCTGGACCTTTTGGGGAATCCGCCGCCTGCGAACACTTGCCTTTCCCGTTCTGCTGCTGGCCACCATGGTGCCCTTGCCTGCCTTGCTCTATAATTCCCAGGCCGCGCCGCTGCAGCTATTAGCTTCCGACCTGGCGACGCGCATCGCCCAGTCTTTGGGAGTTTCGGCATTTCGCGACGGCAACGTGATTCAACTGGCTGGAACCTCTCTAGGCGTAGAAGAGGCCTGCAGCGGCCTGAACTCTCTGTCGGCCCTGATCGTTGGCAGCGTCCTGCTCGGATTTCTAGTCTGCTCCCGATTTCTCAGCCGCATCACGCTATTCGTTCTCGCGGTCCCGTTGGCCATCGCGGTCAATATTGTACGGGTATCGGGGACTGCGCTGATTGCCGACTACAACCAGGAATTTGCCGAGGGTTTCTACCACTCTTTTTCCGGATGGCTGGTCTTCGTAGCCGGTTTTGGGGCCCTCTACCTCGCCGCACGCATTCTGCATGCGCTGCTTGATCCCAAGGTGAACGCCGCAACATGAAGAAATCGCTCCTGCCTTTCGCTGCCACCGCCGTGCTCCTGCTGGGCACGATTCTTCTAAGCGGCCTATCCGCGCGCCGTATCCCGGAGCCGCTGGCCGTTCCTCTGGATCAGATCGATTTCCAAATCGAAGGATGGACGGCGACAGGCGATGAAACCGTGCCCGCGCCCACTCTGCACGCTCTCGCCCCCTCGGCGTACCTGGTCCGGAATTACCGCAAGGGGAACTCGCAACTCGGCCTCTTCGTCGCTTTCTACGCGCAACAGCGCGCCGGCGAAAGCATGCATTCTCCCAAGCATTGTCTTCCCGGCTCCGGCTGGGAAATCTGGAAACACGATTCGGTATTCGTCCCGGTCCGGGGAATGCAAGTACAGATCAACAAATACTCGATTCAGAATTCCGGGTCGCGCATGCTCATGTTCTACTGGTATCAATCCAAGACCCGTATCGTTGCGAGTGAATATATCGGTAAAATCCTGCTGGCCCGAGACACCGTTTTGAGCGGACACACCGCCGGCTCGATTGTCCGGATCATGTTGCCGGATACGCCTGCAGCGAGCGCCGAAGGCGTTGCTTTCGCTGCACGCCTGGTCCCCGAAGTGGAACGCTGCTTCGGCTCTCAGGTGATCGGCAATCCATGATTTTGTGTGGGGCCCCCTGTGTCCATTTCGGCGCTGCTCGGCTACCCGGATAAGTGCCTCGATCCGATTCTCGTGCGCCAAGCCAGGGTGATCGAGACGACTGGCGGATGGTCCCGGCCAGTGGTGAGATTGAAGCGGCCGGGCTGAAGCCGCAATTGGCTACGGCACCCGCTGAAAGCGGCGGTTCAACCATCTGGAGTTCCCCACGGCTGCGCTATCCGGAGCCCGTTTCAGGTCTCGTATGGAAAGATCATTGATGGTCAGGTCGAACCAGCCGCTCCGTACTTCTGGCAGTTCGTGGCCACTCAACCAAAACCGATGGTTCAAGAAGGAGGCCAGAGTCATGGAATGGGAGAAAAATTGGCACATTGAAACAAAAGCTGGGGCTTTGCGCTCAGGATTTCTCAGGGAATCCCTCACCAGCCCTGTTCGGTCTTGGCCAGGTTGGGATCTTTCTGTAACGCCTCGCGCACGATCTTCTGTCCAGTGGTCTGATCCCCCATCTTCAAATACGACATTCCCAGATGGAACTGGCGACGCGGGTTGGCTTCTTTATCGACCGCGTTTTTCAGGTAACGGACGGCCATACTGTAGAGCCCTTTGTGGTAGTAAATCCACCCCAACGTGTCCTGCACATTGGGACTGTCCGGAGCTGTTTCGGCCGCCTGCTGGGCGAGTTTCAGGGCCTGGTCTGGATCGTCGGCCGCCAAGGAATAGGCCAAGTTGTTCATGGCGATCAGGTTGGAACGGTCGAGATCGAGGACGGCGCGGTACCTGGCAATCACGGCCGCGCGGTCTCCGGCTGCATCGTCCGCACGGGCTGCCATCAACAGCGCCGGAACGTTCTTCGGGTCGCTGGCAATGACGGCACGCAGCCTCTCTCGCGCCAGCTCATTATGTCCTTCCCCGAGGTCCATCTCCGCCAGCGCCAGGTCGGCAGGCGCGAACTTCGGGTCGGCAGCTTTGGCGCTCTCAAACGCCTTGCGGGCGGCCGCCGGATTCCCGGCGCGGTTATACCATTCGCCCAACAGAGTCTGAAGCGAAGCCGACCGGGGCTTCGAGGCGGCAATTTCCCGGAGCCGGTCCACCCCCTTTGCTAGCTCCTGTTTGTCGACGTACGTTTGCATCAGCAATTGGATCACGTTCGCATCCGTTACATCGCGTCTCAGCAGTTCGTCCAAGTTGGCGCGGGCACCGGTATAGTCGTGCTGCAGGAGCTGGAGCACCGCATTTTGGAAAACGGCCTCCGGCGGCCTGCCCTGTGCCAGGGCCCGGTCGATGCCGGCCTTGGCTTCCTGCACATTACCCATCGACAACAGGGCCCAATTGCGTCCGAGCGTCCATAGTACGTGCTTTTTTTGGGGCTCCGGTGCCTGGTCCATGATCTCTAAAGCCGTCTTGGCCTGCTTGGCGGACAGGAAGCTGACTTCCAGCATCAGCCGAGCCTGCAGCATTCCCGGATTCAAACGCAAAGCCTCCTGCAGTTCCTGCTGTTGACGGTTCGGCTGGCCCTCTACCCTATAAGCTCCGGCCAGCAGAAAGTGGGCCGTGGCGGAATCCGGACTGAAATGCAGGACCTCCCTCAAATCAGTCTCGGCATCCGCCGCCTTGCCCACCCGCAGCCGCAATCTCGCCCGTTGCAGCAATGCGTCCGTGTCTTTGGGGTTTCGCTTCAATGCCACCGCCAGCACATTTTCCGCATCAGAAAACCGGTTCACGCCGAAGTATGCCTCCATCAGCCGGGTTCGCGCCGCGCGATCGTCGGCGTCCGCCTTTGCTAACGTCTCGAACTCCGCCACCGCTGCTTCGCGTTTGCCAAACTGGTACACGAACATAGCATGCAAGGGCTTGTATGTCTTTTCGGGAAGAGCGGCCAGTTGTTTGTAGGTCTGCTCGGCTTCATCCATCCGCTTGGCGGCGATCTGGATGGCGCCCAGGCCTCGCAGAGCGCCGCTGTTTTTCGGATCGAGCTGCAGTGCCCTTTTGAGTTCCGCTTCGGCCTTCGCGGGCTGCCGCAGAAAGAGATACAACTCGCCCAGCGCTAATGCCGCGGGCGCCGATTGGGGTGCGTCGGCCACCGCCTTCTTCAGCACTGCCTCCGCGCCGTTCCAGTCCCTCGCGCTCAACTTCATCCGTGCCAGCTCCATCGAAGACTGGAGGTGCGTGGGAGACTTCTTCAGTGCTTCCTCTAGCCGCTGCGTGGCATCCTCCGGCTTGCCCAACTGCCATTCCGCCAATGCCAGTGTATCGATGGCTTCGGGATTGTCCGGCGACCCGCCAAAAACACTTTGCAGCCGGGAAACCGCCTCCCGGATGTACTGCTCGTTATGGCTGATGGCCATGAGTTCAGCCAGCTTCAACTGAGCTGCCGAATGCTGCGGATTTAATGCCGTGGCCCTTTGAAAGGACCGAGCTGCACTCGCCACGTCCCCGCTTCCCAGGTAAGCCAGACCCATGCGGTAGTATGGCTCGGCATCCTTGGGCATGACGCCCGCCGCACTCCGGAACTCCAGCACCGCCCTCGGATAATCCTTCTGGGCAAGCAGCGTTTGCCCTCGCTTGAGAAACCTCGCCTCCTTCGCCTCCGGAGAGGTACGGCAGCCTGACGTTGCGGCAAGCGCAATCAGGACACCCCATGAAATGATAGATGGTCTTGCAGTTCGGATGGGCATAGCGCGGATCTGTGCGAAAGAAGACCCTTGCATTTCCCGGGCCATCTTCTGAGCGCCGCGGCTCGACATAGAGCTGGCCTTGTGTCGCGCGACATCGGTTGCATGATGGAGGTGTAGCAAGGTGTAGCAAGGTGTAGCAATGGCGCGCATATCCGACACTCACAAGAAGTGGATGAAAGAGCCGAAGTACCGGAAAGCTTACGAGGCGCTGAGGAGGAGTTTGTCCTGGCGTCGACCGTGATGGATGTGCGCAACCGAGCCTTGCTTGCAAGAGGAACTGGCGCGGAAGATGGGACGACTCAGCCTGTGGTCCCGCGCCTGGAAAGCGGGCGCACACGCCCCTCGATACGGACGCTGGAACGGCTGGCGGAAGATACCGGGTCGCGTTTGCGGTTCAGCTTCGAACCGCTCGACGCGAAGGAGCCTGCGGGCTGAAGAAACCCTCTCCGGCGAATGCGCCGGCCGTCGAGTCTCTGTCCCTATCGTATGGCCACCGTCACTGTATTGCTGGGCGATCCGTCGATCAACACGCGAACGGACACAGCGTTGCCGGTAGCGGTACCCTGGGGGATCAGGACGTTGATTTGCCACAGTCCGATATAGCCGGGGGCCAGACCGGAGAATTGGACATTTCCGAACCCCGAGCCGATGGCGACGCACATCGAAGGCTGCGACGTGGTGCAGGTTTTTCCATCGGAAGTGGGGACCGCTACGGTGGTGGCCAGAGGACTGGATGGCGCGGCCGTGCCGTCCAGAACCTGCGGGCTGACCTGCCCCTGACCGGTTCCGTACAGCGTAATGACCGATCCGACGGGCGCCGGGTTGGAACTGCTGTTGATAGTGTTGTCCTGGTTGACTGCCGCAGCCTGGCCGGTCCCGCTGCTGTTGGCGGTGAACAATCCTGGAGATGTGGCAGCCACCAGGATGGTGCCGCCGGCGATCAACTCACCGGTATCGGCCAGCCGTACGGCGATGCGCTGCGAGCCCGCGGGCGCGGCGGACGGGAACTGAAAGTTCACCTGTGTGGGTCCCACAAAATAGAGCGGGGCAGGCGTCACATCATTCACTACCACCTGGCGGTTCAGCAGAGACGTGGGCCAAGGAGCTCCTGATGCCGTCGCGCTGCTCCCGCTTACGATTCCACTTCCAAACAGAGCGACCAGGCCGCTTTGCGGCACGGGAACACTGGCTTGAAAAGAGGCCGCGTTAACCGCGCTCGCGGCTTTCAAGAATTGGACCACCCGGCTGTTCCCCGCGTCGGCGACGTACAAGGTATCCTGCCGGTCCAGGTAAATGCCAAACGGTGAGGAGAGCCCATCGGCTGTTGCCAGCCCGTCCGGAGAGTCCCAATTCGCCGCGGTTCCGCTGGTGCCTGGCTGGCCGATGGCGGCGGAGGCGGTAGCACCCTCTACGGGCAAGAACACCAGGGAGGGAAACTGGAGTACTCGATTGTTACCGCTGTCCGCCACAAAGATATCCCCGGACTGGTCGACCGCCACGCCAGTGGGAGCACGAAGACTCGTGCCGGACCCGCCCGCTGTGGTATCGAATCTCGCCTGGCCAATCACAAATGCCGCGGCCATCCCGGTTGGAGGCGCGGCTTGGGTATTGGGAAAGACCACCACGCGGTTGGCGCCCGAATCGGCAACGTACAGGTTGAAGGCGCTGTCTACGAAGACGCCTACCGGCGACGTCAACGTCTGGGCGGAAACCTGTGTCGAAGTTATGGACGACGTGAAATTCGGCTGTCCGTAAACCCGGATGGCGGAGGCCTGATTACCGGCCCCGCTGACAAACTCGAGCACACGGCTATTGCCTGCATCGGCCACAAAGAGGTCGCCGTCGGGGCCGAACGCCAAGCCTCCCGGCGCGCGAAGGGAAGACGCATTCACTACAGCCGAAATGGAGCTGGTGAAGTCTACCTGGCCGATCACGGCATCCGGAGTAATCCTTCCCGTTTGGTTGACGGGCCGGGGAAAACGCAATATGCGGTTGTTGGCGGAATCGGCCACGTACAATGTTCCAGTGACCGGCTGGACGGCAATCCCCCTGGGAGCGGACAACGATGTCATCGAGGGATTTGACGACCCGTGGCTATCGACGTTTGGAAGGGCCGTGAGAAGGTCCGGCTGCCCAATGACGAAGTCGGCCGGATCGCCGTTCCGAAATCGCACCGAATCTTTCCAGGCCAATATCCGGTTATTCGCCGTATCCGAGACGTACAGCGCGTAAGGCGATTGAGAATAGTCCACCGCCATGGCGACCGGCAAATTGAGGCTGCCCGGCTTGACTTCATTTACGCCATTCGCCGAAAAAGTGCTTTGACCCCACACGATGGTGGCCGATTTGGACCCGGACGGAAACGAGATGACGCGATTGTTTCCGGTATCCGCCACGTAGGCGTTGCCACTGGGGTCGATTTTGACGTCCACGGGGCCGGAGAGCGTATTGGGAGATGCCATGGGGAATGCGCCCACGTTGGCGGTGGTGGTGGTGAAATCCGATTGGCCCAGGACGTTCTGCGCGCCGGAACGGTTACCCGAAGAGAACATCAAAACCCGATTATTACTTGGAACCGCTATGTACAGATTTCCCGAGTTGTCCACGGAAACTCCGGTGGGACCCGCACAAGTCCCGGATGCACACGATCCCAGGGTGTCATTCGAGGTCTGAACGGGCACGCCGCGCGTGGCGAAGTCCGGCTCGCCGATTACCGTGCTGGCCCGCGGATCCGGGGGAGCATTCGGACCCAGTGGCGGAGGGAACATCAGAACTCGCGTGTTGTTGAAATCGGCGACATACAGGTTGCCCTGCGCATCAAACGCCATCCCCGCAGGTTTATCGAAACCCGACGCCGTAAGAACGCCTCCTGCGCGGTTCGCGCTGCCGCTGAACATATCTTTCTGTCCAATCACGGTATCGGCAGCAGGGGGAGTGGGGTTGCTCAAAGTGGCTGCCCCGAACCGCAGGACCCGAGAGTTGCCGGAATCCGCTACCCACAGATTTCCGGCGGCATCGACCGCCACGGACTGAGGCCCGTTCATCAGGCTCGGCGACGTGCCTGCCGCATTCACCGTGAAACCCGGCTGACCGTAAACCGCATCCGGCTCCGCACGGGTCAGGTTGGAGAAAGGAGACGGAAACCGGAGCACGCGATTATCGCCGAAATCCGCGACAAAGAGATTGCCGGTAGCCGCATCTACGGCAAGGCCAAGCGGCGTGTTGAATCCTTTGGTTCCAATCCCCAGCGGCTTGGAATATTGCGGGCCCGGCTGCCCCAGCACTAACGTGGGCGGATCTCCAATCTGATAAGATCGCGCGTCCTGCCACGCCAGCACGCGGGAGTTACCTGTATCCGAGACGTAGATATGGACCTGCCCGCCTCGGGCGTCGATGGCCACACCGAAGGGCGAATTGAACTCGACACCCAAAACCATATTGATGCCGTTTTGGCGCAGGTCCGGCTGCCCCAGTACTCTATAAGCAGAGGTGGACAATTGGGCCTGCGCGAAACCCGCGGCAAACACAAAGAGGCCCGCAAGACTAACCCATTTTGAATTCATCATGCGATTCCGTAAGCAAAGCAATCCGCATACCACCGGTTTGGCGGCGCCGAGCGGCAGCACCAGATCGCTTAATGCGGGATAAAAAGCGTATCGCCTGGAGATAGTTGGATATTCTGCTCCGCCTTCTCGCCCCTGATTACCTGATCGTAATTAAACGGCAGGCGGTACTCCTTGCCGTTATCGATGTGGAGGACATAGATCTTCTTGCGCTTGGCGTAGTCCGTGAGCCCCCCCGCTTCGCTGATCGCCTGCATGACAGTCATGCGATAGGTGTATGGGAGCGGCCCCTCCTTCTTCGCGGCGCCCACGACGTAGACCTTCTTGCTGGTGATGCCGGTAACAATAACGGTTACATCCGCGCCGTGGATCAACTTCGAGAGCCCCTCGGTGATCACGCCTTCGGCCTGCAGGGGAGTCAGCCCTAGCACTTCGACGTCCTTGAGCAATGGCATGGAGATTTTCCCGTCGGGCCGCACCACCACGGTGGGGACGGAAGCATCAGGCTCTTTCCACACGGAGATCTGCAGAACATCGCCGGCGCCGATCTGGTAATCGTCCGGAACGCCCCGGTTCTTGGCGATGGGCGGCTCCGTGATGTGCTCGGAACCGGCGGCAGCCGCCGGTGGAGGAGGGACGGGCACCACCGCACCCGGTGGGGGCGAGACCGGATTGGGACCGGCGGGTCCGGAATCGGCCGCCGGCGGCACTGCTTCAGTGGCTTTTGGCCCGCTCTTCACATACTCGATGGCGTTATCGACGATGGCCGCGGGCCACCCTACGGCGACCGCGTTTTGCACGATCATCGGGTCCTTCAGACCAAGGCGCCGGGCCTCCAGAATATATTGCACCAGTTCTTTGGGAGGAGTGTCCCCGCCGGCGGCAGTCAAGATTGTGCCGGTTACAAGCGCCAGGGCCAGAGCCGCCACTGCGAATTTCCTCATAATCCCCATTCTGATCAGTGAATTCTTCACACTCGATACCTTTGCAGTCTATCCGGGTTTGCACGTTCGGGACCACGCATTTCGAGCCCAAGGGCTCATAGAAAGCCGTTATTCTTGCTCCGTGCCCGCCCGAGTCATAAACAGTGGGAAGTCTTCACAATTTTTGGTACGGCGCTTTCCTTCGGTGTCGGGCCGGCAAAAACGGTGGCCCGACCACCGAATGCGGGCTTCGGCGGCAGGGCAACAAAAGAACGGCGGTCTGTGTCACGGAGGACAAATTGCTACTATGACTCCGCCAACACCGGCGGCTAATTTGTCCGAAGAATCGAGCGCAATGAAAAGATCTCCGAGCTTATTGAAGTATCTGGTCCTCTTGCTTTCTTACCATTTAGTGGTAACAACGGTCTTCGCCCAAGCAGTCCCCGGCCGGATCGATCTGGTCGTGGCGGAGGGGGAGGGCGTCGTCAATAACCTTCGACAGCGTGTCGCGCACGACCCCGTTGTCAGGGTTGAAGACGACGAGCACAAGGCGGTATCGGGCGCCGCCGTCGTATTCACTCTCCCTATTTCCGGTGCGAGCGGCGAGTTTGGAAACGGCTCAAAGAACCTGACCGTGATGACGGATAAAGATGGCTTGGCTGCCGCACACGGGCTCAAGACCAACGAGGTTCCCGGCAAGTTGCAAATCTACGTAACCGCGTCCTATAGGGGCCTTCGCGCGAGAACGCTGATCAGCCAATTCAACGTGGCCCCCACAGGCGCAGCCAAGGCGCATGGGGGAAGCAGCAAGGTTTGGATCATCCTGGCGGTTGTAGGAGCGGCAGCGGCAGGGGGCGTCATTGCCGCGACCCACAAAGGAAGCAGCACAACCAGCAGCCCCACGGTTGTGGCGCCGGCGCCAATTGGAATCACGCCAGGGGCAGGCGCTCTCAGTCCCCCTCATTAAGAACGCGATGAAATCATTCCTTCCACTTATTCTCGCCACCGCGATTTTAGCGGCAAACACCGCGTCGGCAGCGGATCCCCAATCCCAGATTGGCGCGCCAGTCCTGGGGTATGTCTTCGATCCGTCGGTCAAAGGCATACGCCCTGTTATGGGCACTCCGGGTGCCTCCATCATTGGCAATCCGCTGGATCGCGGCTTTTCCGTAGCTTCGGCGGTTATTTCGCCGCGCCAGGACTTCGCTATCGCGACCGGCCCCGATGACGCGGCCGTCCGGATTCTCTGGCTGCAACCGGGGAATTTCCACAGCCGGATTCTCACGGAGGCGGCAGGCGTCCCCCAGAAAATCATTTTCAGTCCAAGCGGCGAAACGGCCGGCTTGTACCAGCAGGACCAGGCGAAGCTGCAGATATTCACTCAGCTTCCGGAGGAACCCGCACTGGCTCACGAAATCGACTTGACCGGCCTGACTGGAGATGTGCTTTCGGCTGCGGTTAGCGACGATGGAGACCTGGCGCTGATCCTGACCGGCGACCCGGCGAACTCGATTCTGTGGCTCAGCTACGGCGGAACGGGTCCGGTCCAGTTACAAGTGCCGCCGGCCACCTCAGCCATGGGCTTCCAGAGTGGCAGCCACGATGCCGTAATGGCGACGCGGGATGGGCAGATCGATCTCCTCCAAAACCTCTCGACGGGCCCGAGTCTTCTGGTACTCGCTCCCCCGGACGAGCGCACTTCAGATCCTGTTGCGGTTCAGTTTTCTCCCGACGGAGAGCGCGCCTATGTAGCAACCAGGCAAGGTATGGTTGCGGTATTTGGCATTCAATCGCAGGCGGCAACATTCATTTCCTGCGGGTGTAAGCCTTCCGGCCTGTCTCCTCTTCGTTCCCCTATGCTCATGCGCCTCAATGAGATCTCCGATGGTCCGCTGATGCTTCTGGACACAGCTCTTTCCGAGCCGCGCATTTGGTTTGTGCCGGCGGTGATCGCGGCCGCGGGTTCCGGCAGGAGGGCGCAGTGATCTTCCAGCGTCTTCACTGGACTCTGTCGGCTGTCCTGCTCTTAGCGGGCACGAGCTTCGCACAGACCACCGTCCCTTTCATATCCTCGCTCAATCCCTCCTCAGTCACGGCGGGCAGCGGAGGATTTTACTTGACGGTGATCGGAGGGAACTTTCAGAGTGGAGCCTTCGTTTCGTGGAATAACTCGCCGCTCCAGACGAATTTCCAGAGCAGCGGCCAGCTTCTCGCCTTCGTTACCCAGAACCTCACCACCACACCGGGGAGCGCCTTCATTTCGGTGACGAATCCAGGCGGCATCCAATCCAGCAGCGCAAGCTTTTCGATTGCGGCGCCTCCGATCAATATTCTCTCCACCAACCTTCCCAGCGGCATGGTAGGTACGGCCTATGCGGCCAGCCTGTTGGCGACCGGGGGAAATCCACCGTATACGTGGACGGCGACCGCAGGCCTGCCGCCCGGGCTGACGCTGAATCCGAATGGAAACATCACCGGAACACCCACCGCAAGCGGGTCCTACACGGTCTCGGTAAGGGTCACGGATTCGCAGTCCGGGGCGGCGACCAGATCGTTTTCGCTGACCATAACGGGGCTGACGATTACGACGGCTTCACCTCTCAGCCCCGGGACGGCAAGCCTGCCCTACTCGCTAACATTGAGCGCAACGGGGGGAACCCCACCCTACACCTGGGCTGCCAGCCCGGGGATCCCGCCGGGATTGACGATCAATCCATCGACCGGCGTCATTGCCGGCACACCCTCCACGGCGGGGAGTTTCAGCTTTACGGTTCAGGTAACCGATAGCAAAGGGCAGGCCGCTACTCAAAACTATACGCTCACGATCAACCCCGCGCCGCTGACGATCACCACGGTGCCGCCACTGTTCAATGGCATTGTGGGCACAGCGTACCTGCAGACATTCTCCGCGTCTGGGGGGACACCGCCCTATGCCTGGTCGATCACCTCGGGCAACGCCGGCAATCTCACGCTGGATCCGAATTCCGGCGCCTTGCAGGGGACTCCCCAGACGGCCGGCACTTTCACGTTTACGGTTCAGGTGACCGATAAGGCGGGCGCACGGGTCTCCTCCTCGTTTTCCGTGACCATCACGCGCCCATCTCTGACGATTGTCACGGGCGCCTCCCTGCCCTCGGGCACGGTGGGGGCGGCCTACAGCCAATCTTTTTCGGTGGTGGGCGGAACCCCGCCCTACACATGGTCGCTGAGCAGCGGTTCGGTGCCGGGGTTGACCTTCGCTGCAAATCAAGCGACTCTGGCGGGCTCGCCAACCGCACCAGGCACATTCGCGTTTGTGCTTCAGGCCCAGGATTCGGGCGGTCTGACGGTTACCCGGTCTTTCTCGGTTACGATCAATCCGGCCACCTTGACCATTACGACGGGTACCCAGCTTCCCGACGGCACTTTGGGCGCGCCGTACTCGTTCCAGATGAGCGCATCCGGAGGAGTTCCGCCGTATACCTGGTCGGCGAATGGTTTGCCGGCGGGCCTGACGATCGATCCCAATAGCGGAACAATCAGCGGTACCATGGGCGCCGCGGCACCTCCTCCCTTCGCGGTTACGGTAAGCGATAGTACCAAGGTTGCAACGGCAACGAATCAGTTCCGCATCAACGTTAATTTGCCAACGGTGCCCTCGGTCAATCCTTCCGGATTGCCCGCCACGGCCGGCCCCGCCCAACAGTATGGCCTTCAGATCTCTATCGTCTCGCCCTACCCCGTTACGATCTTGGGTACGGCGATTCTCACTTTTTCCCCGGATGTGGGAGGCGGCGATGGGACGATCCAATTCTCGACAGGCGGAACAACCGCGAGCTTTACGATCCCGGCCGGCAGTACCACCGCGACCTCCGCGGCGCCGCTTGCCATCCAAACCGGGACGGTGGCCGGCACGATCAATATTTCATTGCGTTTGCAGGCAGGCGGCCAGGATGTGACGCCCACACCCGCTCCCGCGACTTCGGCTCACGTCGACCAGGCCGCACCGGTCATCCAAAGCGTCCAGGTATCGAGGACGGCGAGCAGCCTCAGTATTCAGATTACAGGCTATTCTACGGCCCGCGAGGTCACGCAGGCTGTGTTCAATTTCAACGCCGCTCAGGGACAGACACTCCAGACCTCACAGGTGACGATTCCGGTGGATACGCTTTTCAGCGCCTGGTACCAGAATTCGGCAAACAACGCTTACGGGAGCCAGTTCATCCTCACGCAACCCTTTTCGATCCAGGGGGATCCGAGCGCAGTCCTGCCCAAGACCGCCACTCTAACGAACCGGGAAGGTACGACCACGTACAATATCGGTCAGTGATGCCGCTTCTCAGGTGGCGCTGGGGCTGTGAGGAACCGCGCTCTAGTGGCCATTGGTAGGGTGGACGAATCGGTAATCCTCGATGCGGCATCCAACACCATAAGACCCATCATCCCGGACGTGGACTCGCACAATCCGTACGGTACACTCGACCGAGAGCACTCGCTCGTCCCCTCGCGGATGGCTGGTTGGCACACCCAGCGTACACAACTTGAACTCACCCGGTACGAATGGTATCCTGGCAAGACAATAAAAACCATCGCTGCTCAAGTCACGAGTGACGGTCTCCACGATGTCAGTTGTCTCCCCATTAACAAAACGGAGCGGCCAGTGAACCTGTATGCGGCTGCGCTTTCGGCGGTCGGCGCATTCGGCGCGCCCACCGCTGGTTTCCTGGTACTCCCGAACCTGCTCACTCGACCGGGCAGACATAGAAGAAGTACCATGCTGATAAGCACTTTCCGTGCCATCCGAGGACCCTTCATAAGCTTCTGCAAGGAAACCCGGTTACCGATAAAATCGGACCCATTCTCATTTTTTTTCACTTCTCTCCCAGGCTCATTTTGGCACTTCAGTTCTATCCGTACTGAGTCCGATCATCGGGTTGGAATCCGGATATTTGCAATCCAATGCCACATTCTTGTGTTATGCTTGACTGCGTTTCTAGAGTTGCGAAAATTCGGGTTTTTCGCTCAGTCTTTTTGCTCACAATGGATTCTACCGTGCTCAAGGCCGATCATTGCAACACGATGAAGGTAATCCTGGTTTCCGCCGATGAGGATCTCTACACATTGTGCAGAGAGATCCTGAACGATCTTGTGGAATGCGACTGGCATTTGTCGGCTTCGACTGCGGCCGACTGTCCGCCGAATGCCGATTTATACATTTGGGACAGTCAGGGCAATATCGATCTCCCGCAGGAACTGGATCAACGGCTTTCCAAGCACCTCTTCCTGGTTCATCGAAACGATGCGGCAAAATTTTGCCAGAATCTCGGGGGCGCCGAGGCGACCATTCTCCTGAAGCCGGTGACGCGCGCAAACCTGTCCGCCTTCTTGTTTTTCGCGGCATCCGCGTCTCGGGGGCGGATCTCCAAAGAGAACTCGCTGCGTGCGGATCGGGACGAGATTCTCCAGTGCCTGATCCAGTCCAATCTGAAACTACAGGAATACGACCAGGACCGGACGAACTTCCTGGCTCGGGCAGTGCACGATTTTCGCGCCCCGCTGACGGCGACCAACGGTTACTGCGGCCTCTTGCTCACCGAAGCCCTTGGGACGTTGAACTCAGACCAGAAAGAGGTGCTGCGCCGTATGCAGCACAGCGTCAAGCGCTTATCGCGGATGGCGTCCGCTATGTTTGAGCTGAGCGTTGGCCGACAGGTGAAGAAACAACCGGATCTCCGCGCGGCGGATATTGCGGAATCGATTGAGCAGGCGCTCCACGAGGTCAATCCGTTTGCCGATGGCAAACGGATTTCCATTTCCGTGGGTCTGGATCCGCCTTTGGGCACCCTGTACCTCGAACCCGGTCAAATCGAGCAGGTACTCGTCAATCTTCTCGATAACGCTTGCAAATTCACGCCACGAGCCGGAGAAATCGAAATACGGGGCTATCCGTTTTTTTGGGAACGGCGCTCGTTGTTTGATTCCGCGACCCCGCTCCTGGAACGGCGATACGAGGATTCCCGGGCGCCCAACGCGTACCGCATCGATATTCGGGATTCCGGTCCGCGTATTCGGCGCGAACACCTCGAGAATATCTTCGAGGAATACACGTCGTATGACGGTGGGAAGGATCGCTCGGGCGGAGGGCTCGGTTTAGCCATCTGCAAAATGATAGTCACGCTACACGATGGCCGGGTGTGGGCGGAGAATACGGATTTCGGCCCTCAGTTCTCGTTTGTGATTCCGGTTCGCCCGGCAGAAGCCGGGAGACCGGGGCTGGGAGAAACCGAGGCCAGGGATTACTTGGAGGCTCGATAAGTCTATGCAGGCGCAGAAGAACGGGTATACGATTCTGGTGGGAGAAGACGAACTCGAGGTCAGGGGGTACCTGGAGATCGCCCTGAAATGCCTGGGGTACTCGGTGGAGTTGGCGCAAGATGGCGAGGAGGTCATCAATTACCTCCGGTCGTCGTCCCGGCCGGCGGTTTCCATGGTCTTATTGGACCTGATCATGCCACAGCGGGACGGTATGGAAGTACTCAGGGAGATCCGCCAGATCGATCCCGAGCTCCCGGTCATTATCGTTTCGGGAGCGGCGTCCACATTGAATATCGTCACCGCCATGAAGAGCGGCGCGACTGATTTTCTCTGCAAACCGGTGGCACACGAGGATCTTCAGAAGGCGATTCGCGGAGCACTGGAAAACCGAACTCCAATTCAGCCGGCGCCGTTAGCGACCCCTTCGTCCGCCAAGACCAAGGTATTTCTCGGAACCAACCCGCGGACGAGGGAGATCCATTCGTTGGTAGCGAATATCGGCTGGTCCGAGGCTCCGGTTTTGATTCAGGGCGAAACCGGGAGCGGCAAAGAAGTACTAGCGCGGGAATTGCACAACAACTCTCCCCGTTCGGGCAAGATCTTCTTGAAATTGAATTGCGCGGCGCTCCCCTCGGAGCTGGTGGAGAGCGAACTCTTCGGATATGAACGCGGGGCCTTCACGGGGGCGTTTCAAAAGAAGGCAGGCATGTTCGAAGCGGCGGACGGGGGTACCATTTTCCTGGATGAAATCGGGGACATGGATGTCCGCCTTCAAGCGAAACTCCTGCAGGTGCTGCAGGATCGCGAGTTTCAGCGCATTGGCGGGAAGGACACCATCAAGGTGGACGTCCGGGTGATGGCGGCAACTCACCGGGATCTGGAAAAAGCGATAGCGGAACGAACTTTTCGAGAGGATTTGTACTATCGGCTCAATGTGATCAACATCCACTTGCCACCCCTGCGGGAATGCAGGGAGGATATCGTTCCCATGGCAGAATACTTTCTCAGGAAGCACGCGGTTGCCGGAAGGGCGGTATCCCTGACCATGGATCTGAAGCATGCCATGACGACGTTTCACTGGCCCGGCAATGTCCGCGAACTCGAGAACATGGTCCGCAAGCTGATCATTCTTGGCAACCCCAATCTCATTGCGCGGGAGCTGCACGCTAAAGTCATGCGCAAACCGATACTGTCTTCGGCGGTGAACTCATCCGTGGCGCCTGAGGCTCAGCCCGCCGCCCTTAATGAATCCGGCATCACGCCGATTTTGCAGCAGGTGACCAAGGCAAAGCAGCAGGCTGAGACGGAGGCCATTCTGGCTGCACTCAATTCGACGCACTGGAACCGGAAGCAGGCGGCCGCGCTGTTGAAAATCGATTACAAAGCCTTGCTGTACAAGATGAAGAAATTAGGAGTGGAGGACAACGCCGGGTCCTTGGCCGCTGCCTCCCCGGAGGAAGCGCCTCGAAGCATGATCGCGAACGGAGACTGAAAGAGAAACGCCTCTGTATCCAGCCCCGAAGCCAATACCAGGCGAGCCCCAGTGTTTCAGCCGGAGGAAGCTCGGTTTGTCGGCTGGTGCTCCAACCGGAAGGGATACCAGACTACGGCTAAAAGTGTGACGCCCAATGGCTCCCGGATTGCTGGACTGCCCAGGGGAGCCGTAATACTGAAGACTGCTGTCCTTTTGATCGATAGCGATTTGGGTTTCGTGTTTTGGCTGGGGCGGCAACTGGACAGAGCCGGCTACGAAGCCTTTCCGGCAAGAAGCGTTCCGGATGCCCGGAGGCTGATCGCCGAGCTCCATCTATCGGTCGGCCTCGTCATTTTGAGCGATTCTGTGTCGGGTGCGGCCGGCTTCATCTCCGACTTACGCCACGCTCAGAAGTGCCTGAAAATTATCCTCTTGGCCGAGGATGCCGACGAAGAGAATCGCTTGGGTGCGGATGCCCAATGCGTCAAGCCCGACAGGATCCGCGAAAACTCAATCGCGGAATGGCTGCAAATCACCCAAAAGGTCCTCTCGCGAAAGGCAAGTGTTTTGACACGATGAACCGGGCGCTCGCAGACAACCTTGCCCGGCCTTCGTCCCCGGTCGGAAAGAGCCCACTGCGCCGGCCGAAGAGGCACACCGCTACGGTCCCAAAAGCAGGAATGTTGCCTTGGCGCTTGCACAAATTGCGACGAAATAGGACTCATCGATCCCTTTACTCTCATGGACCGTCGGAGGAGCTTGCAGACACCGCCTAGATGTGGTGTCATTATCGGGCTCTTCGAAGTCCTCGCGCTACTCGGGTGGGTGTCGATGGCATTCGATGGCATAACACACCTCTAACCGGTCCTGCCATTTGCAGTATCATAGCTTAAGCGTTTGGTAGTATATGCCCCTCGCCGACCTGAAGGCTCGTAAGCCCCACGACATCTCACAGGCGATTTCCCTGAGCCGCCGGAACTTCCTCCGCACCGTGACCGGCGCCGGCTCGGCCGCCGCTTTCTTCGGCCCCGCCCGGTTGCGCGGCATGGCTGTCCCGAAGAACCGCAAAGCCGTTGTGGTCACCTTCGGAGGCGGAGCGCGCGACGACGAAACCTTCATGGCGGATGGCCAGGAGAACATCCCGCACCTCCTCAAAGAGCTCGTCCCCCAGGCCACTTTCTTGACGAACGTGGTGAACAAAGGCATCCTCGGCCACTACGTGGCGACTGCCAGTATGGTCACCGGCGTCTACGAAACCTTCAACAACTTCGCCGCCGTCTCCCCCAACAATCCAACCGTCTTCGAGTATTTCCGCAAAGACCTGAAGCGCCCCGCAACGGATGCCTGGGTGGTCGCGCCCAGCAACGGATTCGCGCGCATCGGCGAAAGCGCCAACAAACAGTACGGTCCCGGGCTCGGGGCTGGCGTAATCCTTCCCAAGCGCCTGCTTTCCGCCGCGCTGTCTTCGGCCTCCGACGGCGCCCGCTATCAACACCTGCTGCGCGACAACTACGAAACGCCGCTTTACGCGCCCTCGCTCGCCGGCCGCCAGATCGAGCTGGACCAGATGGCCGCGGTTCTCAAGCTCTCGGTTGACGACTTCGCCGCCCACGCCCGCAATCTCGTCAGTCCCGACGAGCTCTCCGTGTACATCGCGAAGCAGCTCATGCGCCAGCTCTCCCCCAGCCTTCTATGGATCACCCTTCACGACATAGACATCGCCCACTCGGGCACGTTCTCACTCTACGTCGACGGCATCAAGCGCACTGACCGCCTGTGCGCCGAACTCTGGCAGGCCATCCAGAAGGATCCCGAGTACGCCGACAAAACCACGATGTACATCCTACCGGATTTCGGACGCGACTCCGACATCGATTCCGGCGGCAACGGTTTCCAGCATCACCGCACCGGCGACGCTATTTCGCGCACCACATGGATGATGGTCCTCGGGCCGGACGTAAAACAGAACGTGGTCGTCGATCGTCGCGTCGAGTCGACCGACCTCATACCGACCCTCGGCGCGTACTTCGGTTTCGATGCGCGCCTCTCCACGGGCAAGCCCATCGCGGAGGTGGCCTGAGCCATGCTCCCGAATCGATTGACCCCCGGCAGTTTCGCCGGATACCCTCCGGAAGCGCGGCAACTCGCGATCCAGCAGATCGCCCTCCTGCAACGTCTGCCACTCGCCTTCCTCCCGCTGCTGCTGCGCGAGCTGATCGTCTACGACTGGAAATTCCCGGCCGAGCGGGCAGACCTCGGCCGGCAGTTCACGTATCTCGGGACGATGGCGGCCGGTCCGTTCCAGACAGCCATGTCCGCCTTCGCGCAACTCAAGCTCGCGCGCGAACTGGAGCAGACCGATTGGGTACACTCCCCAGCCATCTTTTCGGAACAGCTCTCCGCGCATCTGTGGGCCACGCATCAGATCGACGCTTTCCGCGCCGCCGCGGTCGATTACGTTCAGAAAGTCTCGGCCTCGGCCCCCGATCCGGCGCTGCCCACGCATCGGCTGGGCATCGCGGTCATCGGGCAGGGAGTCGCGAAGAACGACTACCGCCTCTTCCGCAAGCTCCGTCCGCAGGGTGTCTACTTCACCCAAGTCAAACACACCGGCGGCGTTGCGCTTCTGCTCAAGGCCGCTGCGGCGCGGGCCGACGCGCATCCCGTCCCATACGGCCATTGGTATATCGATGGCGGGGCCTCGCTCGCCGTGCCCAAAAGCATTACGCGCATCTCGTACAACGCACTCTCCGGGCCGCGCGCCACGCTCCAGGACCGCATGCAGAAAACATACGAGGCTGCCGTCTTCGATCCCGAGGCCTTCCGCACCATGCTGGCACAAATCAAGCCCGAAGAGGCCGGCCTCAATTCCGGCGGGGACGAGGTGCTCAACCGCTTCCAGCTCAGTCTTCTGACCGAAGGTTCGGGAACCCAGGTCTTCTCGACGACATTCGTTCAATGGGCCGCGCGGGAAGCGCTCCGCCGCGGCCAACCCCTGACGCTGTTCACTCGCTTCGCCCCGCGCCAGCGCGAGAAACAAATGAACGAGCTCCTCGCCGAACAGCAACGCAAGCCGGAACTCGACCCCCAGGGTTCCCTGATCGATGCCGATATGGGCGCCTACTATACCTGGCTCAATCAACAGCGTCTTCCCGGGGAGGAGAAGTCGGCGTTTCTCGCGTGGTTTGAGGATCACGACGAAGCGGTGGCTATCGCGCCCACGCTCGAACGAGGCAAGCGTTCCGACACCCCTATCGACTTGGCCGACCTGATCGCACGAATTGCCTGAGGCCGACTCAATGCTTCCTGCCCTGTTATTGCTGCTCGCGGCTTCTACCTCGTTCGAGGATTCGTTTCGAGCCGGTCTGACAGCGCTGCAGCGCGGCGACCTCGCCTCGGCGCAAACCAATCTGGAAACGGCGAGCAAGCTGGCGCCGCGCGATGGCCGCGTCTGGGTTGCGCTTTCCCAGACATACTGGCGACTGCACCAGGATGCCGAAGCCGAAGACGCCGCGGGGAAAGCGGCGGCCTTCGCGCCGGAGGATCCGGCCGTACTCCAGGGCCTTGCCATTTACTATTCGGAAACCAATCAAACCCTGAAAGCTGCGCAGGCGGCGGCGAAGTACTCCGCAAAGGTTCCGGAAAACGGGGAGGCTCGCGAACGCGCCACCGAGCTTTATTTCGAAGCCGCGAAGCCGCTGCTCAACCAACAGAAGTTCGCGGAAGCCGTCGTCATTCTCGCCGAAGGTGCCGCGCGTGTGCCGAAAAGCGCTCAACTCGAGCTGGCGCTGGGGGTGGCCTATTACGGGCTGCGCCGATTCGACGATGCCGCGGATGCCTTTCTGCGAACCATCGAAATTGCGCCCGAAACCGAACAACCCTACACCTTCCTCGGCAAGATTCTGGACCAGATTCCGAGCCGGTTGCCGCGGGTGACCCAGCAGTTTGCCGAATACGAATCGGCACATCCGGCCAGCGCCGCGGCGTATCTCCTCCACGCCAAGGCTCTGGATGCGCAGTCGCTCTCGCCGGAGATGGCGTTGCGCCTGCTTGAGAAATCGATCGCGATGAATGCCGGTGACGCATCGGCGCACTTTGAAATGGGAACGGTGCTGGATCGGTTGCAACGCTTCGCGGACGCGGCTGCAGAATTCGAGCGGGCGGCGGAGCTGGCGCCGTCGGACGCAGCAGCGCACTACCGTCTGGCGCGCGATTACGACCGCATCGGCAAGCACGAAGCCGCCCAGGCCGAACGTGAAAAACACGCACAACTGGTAAAGGCGCAGGAAGCCATTCGATGACGCGGCGCGAGTTTATTGCGGCCGTGAGCGCCGCCGGGCTGCGGCCTTCGAAAGCCGCGGCGTCAACGCCGTTTCCCGTGCATTACGCGAAGCCCAATCCTTACGATGCGGTGCTGCGGTATGTCGATCCGGGCTCGGACGAGTTCAAAGGCGAGAAAGACGCGATGGAGCTCGAAGCCCGCCTGGAGCGCATCTTTGTGGGGGGAGCGGGCACGGAAGCGCCTCCGGGCCTCAGCGCGTGGATGGCGCGCCGCGGTGAAATTCGCGGTGCGCGCTTCTATGCCCTGCCCGACAGCCACATCCGTTATGAAATCAAGACGGAACAGGAGTATCACACCGGCGTCTGGCAACTGCCGGATTTCAAGCCCGTGACCGGGCACGTCGTGACCTCGGTGAAACCGTATTTTCGCGATGTCACGGAGCATGTGTTCGGCGCCGTGGATTCATTCCGCGAACAACTCATTCCGGGCAACCCTTACTGGCGGGCGCGGCTCGATTCGGCGTGCGGCATCGACGTCTACGGCAACCAGGGAATCGCGGTCGCCGATATCGACAACGATGACGTAGATGAGATTTATGTGTGCCAGCCGGGCGGCCTGCCGAACCGCTTATACAAGATTCGCGCCGATGGAACCGCCGAAGATATTACGGAGCGCTCGGGGCTGGGCGTGCTCGATGAAACCACCTGTGCTCTGTTCGCCGACTTCGGCAATTCGGGACGCCAGGACGCGGTCATTCTGCGTTCCTCGGGGCCGCTGTTCTTCCTGAATCGCGGCGATGGCACGTTCGTGGAGCAGCGCGATGCCTTCGCCTTCAAAACCACGCCGCAGGGTTCGTTCACCGGAATGGCGGCCGCCGACTTCGACCGCGATGGCCGCCTGGATCTCTATCTCTGCTGCTACATCTACTTCCAGAGCGAGGACCAATATCAATATCCCGCTCCCTATCAGGATGCGCGCAACGGCCCGCCGAATTTTCTGTTCCGCAACCGCGGCACGCCCGCCGTGCTGTTCGAAGACGTGACCGCCGAAACCGGCATGAACGATAACAACGACCGGTTCAGCTTCGCGCCCGCCTGGTGCGATTTCGATGGCGACGGCTGGCCCGATCTCTACGTCGCCAACGACTTCGGCCGCGCCAATCTCTATCGGAACCGCAACGGCCATTTCCACGACGAGGCCGCGAAGGCGGGCCTCGATGGTGCGGGTCCGGGCATGAGCGCCTCGTGGTTTGATTACGATGGCGACGGACGGCCGGATCTCTACGTCTCCGACATGTGGACCGTGCCGGGGCAGCGCGTGATCCACGACCCGGCGTTCAAATCCGCTGCGCGCGATGCCGAAGCGTTCCGGCGTCACACGAAAGGCAATTGCCTTTATCGCAACAAGGGCGACGGCACGTTCGAGGAGACCAGCGCCCTCGAACAAGTCGAAATGGGCCGCTGGGCGTGGAGCTCCGGCGGATTCGATTGGGACCTGGATGGCATGCCTGAGATTCTGATCGGTGCCGGTATGGTCACCAATCAATCCCGTAAGGATCTGAACAGCTTTTTCTGGCGGCAGGTGGTGGCAAAAACTCCGGAGAAGCAACGCGCGGCGGCGGTTTACGAGAACGGCTGGAACGCGCTGAATCAACTCATCCGCGAGGACTATAGCTGGAATGGGCGCGAGCCGAACGTCTTTTACGTGAAGCCGAATGGCATGCGCCAGGGCGGGTATCGCGACGCCTCCGGCGTGAGCGGGCTGGATTTCGCGGATGACACCAGAACCTTCGCGGTCACCGACTTCGACGGCGATGGCATTCCGGACCTCGTGCTGAAGAACCGGCTGGGTCCGCAGATACGCGCCATGCAGAACGATTGTTCAGGCGCGCGCAAAGCGATCGCGATCTCGTTGCGGGGCACCAAATCGAACCGCGATGCAATTGGCGCGCGCGTCGAGGTCAATGGCCAGGTGCAGTACCTCAGCGCGGGCAGCGGATTCCTGTCGCAGCACTCCAAGAGGCTGCATTTCGGGCTTGCCGGGCAGCCTGCCGTTCACGTGAAGATCACATGGCCGTCGGGTGCGATCGAGGAGGTGAGCGGCCTTGAACCAGGTTACGCTTACACCATCGTCGAAGGTTCGCGCGAGCATGTGCGCGCGCCGTTCCGTGCGAGGAAGTTTTGGCTTGCGTCCGTGCTCCACGGGAAGAACGATCCCGAGTTTGGCGACACCTGGCTGCTCGATCCCGTACCTACCCCCGACCGCCGCACCGTCAAGGGCGCAGCGGGATTCGTCGTGCTTCACGCCAGCGAGAGTCCGAAAATGCCCCCTGGTGTGCCCGCCGAGCTGATCGATCTGAGGATCGAGAAGGACGACGTGGCGGCTGCGTATTCGCTGTTCCGGCGATATCTCTTCGAATACCGCAGAGATCTTTCGCTGCCGCTGGTTCTGCTGGTGGATGGCGAGGGCAGGGCTCGCAAGATCTATGCGGATATTCCTCCGGCCGCTCAGATGCGGAGCGACCTAGCACGGATCGACCGGAGTCACGCCCTTGCGCTTCCCTTCCCAGGCAAATATTATCTGAATCCGCGGCGAAATTACTTCAAGCTGGGCGCGGCCTTCTATTGGGCGGGCTATCCGGAGCGCGCGCTGCCTTACCTTGCCGAGACGTTGCGCGCGCGCCCCGGGAACTGGAAGGCCTTGCAGGCGATGGCGCGTATTCAACTCGAACTGGGCCGGGACAAGGAAGCGCTGGCATCCTTCCAGCAGTTGATCGATATCAAGAGCGACTATCCACCGGCGTTTGTGGGGGCGGGCGAAGCTTACGCGAAGCAGGACGATCAGGCGAGCGCGCGGCGGATGTTCCAGCGCGCCGTGGCCCTCGATCCAAAGTGCGCCGACGCCATGAATCAGCTTGGATTGCTGGCCGCCTCTGCGAACGATCTGGCGGGCGCGCGCCGTTGGTTCCAGCAGGCCATCGAAGCGCAGCAGGACCATCCCGGCGCGATCAACAATCTCGGGGTGCTCTACGCGAAGATAGGCCAGCCCAACGATTCCATCGCCGCTTTCCGGTACGGCATCAAGATGAATCCGGATGACGAGGAGCTGTATCTGAATCTGGCCCGCGTTTACGTTACGATGGGCGAACGGGATAAAGCTCGCGGCGTGCTGAACGAATTAATGGAACAGAAGCCGGGAAACGCGACCGCGACGAAGGCGCTCGGAGAATTGGAGGCAAGATGATTCCAACCATAGCTCTGCTGATCGAGGCAATTACGTTATCGGGACGCGTAGTGAACATCAGCGAACCGCCGTCGGAGAGATTATCGCCGCCGATGCTGATTGCGCCCGGAGCGCCGCCGGTGTTAAGCTTCCGCTATTTCGATGCAACCGACCGGGGCCGCTTCGGCAACCTGGGACTGATGACGGACGATGCCGGCCACTAGTACCTTGACCCGCTTGGCAGG